>FUWD013180276.1_pt1 | contig 23915 bp, 33 predicted proteins | sample 1063281 | NCBI WGS metagenome assembly FUWD01 (sample SAMEA79048168, study PRJEB19326) | metagenome | biome: marine | reverse complement strand
TAATTAATAATTTTATTATATAATATTAAACAAAAAATAAAAGGAAATAACATGCTAAAAACATTCACAAAAGAAATTGAATCTCAACAAGAAGGAACTTATTTAGTAAAATTTGGAGCACCTTGGTGTGGACCTTGTAGACAACTTGCACCAATTATGGAAGCAATGGCAGAAGAAGGTTATAAAGTATTTGAAGTAAATGTTGATGAAGAACAAGATCTTACAAGCAAATATGGAATTAGAAGTGTGCCAACTACTTTAGTTTTCAAAAATAAAGAATTGGTTCAAACAATTGTTGGAGTAAAATCAAAACAAGATTTAATTAATCTTTTTGCATAATTTAATAAAGGAATAGTACTTTTGTATTATTCCTTTTTTTGTTTTTATAAATAATACAAAATAACAAAAAGAGGTATTACAATGGCATTTAAAATATTCTTTAAAGAATTAAATGAATCACTTCAAGGTGAATTTCAGAAAAAAATCAGACAAGCTAAAAAAGGCGAATGTGCTGGTATTATGAAAGAACTTGAAGCAGCTTTTAAAGATCACAAAATCAATCAAAATGAATTTGATATGCTAACAGCAATGACTGGTAGAAAAATGGATAAATTGGATGAAGCTAAAGAAATAAAATCAGCTGTTCTTGTAAAAAATTATGGTGATTTCAAAAAAGGAACTAAAGTTAAAGTTTTAAGCTTTGAAGGTTCTGGTAGATATAAAGTTGAATTTCCAGATAAATCTACTGACATAATAGGTGTATCTTCAATAGCTTTTAGTGTAACTGAATCTAAAAAAGTTCAACCAAAAGATTTTAAAAAAGGTGATAAAGTTAGTTGGCCATCAGCATTTGGATCACATGAAAAAGATATGGAAGGCGAAGTTATTGGATTTAAAGATCATGAAGATTATAAAAATGGATATTTAATAATTAAAGGTTCTGATAAAAAAGAATATAAAAAAATCTTTAGTGGCGTAACTAAACTTGAAGAATCAGCTGAAGTTAAATCTGAAGAACTTGAAGAAGCAATTGAAGGTATTAATAATACTGGAATTGGTTATGTAATTTCTTATTCAATGTTTATGATTGCTCAAACACATATTTGGCATTTACTTTGTAAATCAGGTCAAAAACATGTAGCATTGAAAAACTTCTACGATGAATTACAAGATGAAGTTGATGAACTTGCTGAAAGATTTATTGCTCAAGGTGGAATTTTATTAGACGTTGAAGCAAACTTAGTAGCAAGATATGATGATTTTGAAATTGTTTCTGCTTTTAATAGTTATAGAGAAATGGTTACAAGTTGTGTTGAATCAAGACCAGAAATGGCAAGTATTGTTGATGGCATTGTTGATTTACAAGAAGTAATTGATAGTAACTTATACAAGTTTAATTTGAATTAATTTCATTTTAAACTTAATATGATATAATTATAATATAAAAACAAATGGAGACAAACATGAAAACATTTAAAGAATTCTTAACTAGAATAAATGAAGATGGTGGAAATAAAGGTGAGTATGCGAATGGTCGTAAAGAAACAGAAAGAGGTAAAATAAGAGGGTTAATGATTAAAGAAGTTTCGACTCTAGGTAACTACATTATTCAAGCTGCAAGTAGAAAAACTGGGAAAAACTGGAGCTTTGGAGAAGATCACTGGAATGGACTTACAGATTTCGATCATTTAGATATAACCAATCCTGGAAGACTCAAAGGACTTACATTTACTTCTGATGAGGAAACTAGACAAGAATTTTATACAGCAATTCTTCCATTGTTACGTAATTTACTTACTGTTAAAAGTATTGAAAATGGAAAAGCTATAGTTATATTTAATGATAATCCTTATGAATTGTCATATAGTGGACGTACTAAAGCAGATATAAGAATTGAACCAGAATTTGATTTAGAAAAATGGGCTATTGGACAGCTTAATAAGAAATAAAAATGAAAACATTTAAAGAATTCTTAGAAGAAGGAGTTTCACAAAAAACTACATTAAAAAAGAAAATTATGAAATAGTTTTTGATAAAACTAAAGAAAACTATTTAATAGTTACAAGAAAAGAAAAAGGAATCTTATTACAAGATTCTAATTTTAAAGAAGCTTAAAAGGAATCGATTTCTCGATTCCTTTTTTTGTCAACCAATTTAAATTCATTTAAGTATAATTTTGATATAATAAATCTAATAAAACAAAGGAAAAAAATGCAAACACACCAAACAGAACAATCAACAAATAAATTTAGAAGAACATTAAGTACTAATGAAAATGTAGAATTACACATGGCAATAGGTCTTTGTACAGAAGCAGGAGAATTACTTGATGCTTATAAAAAAGTATTTTTATGGTAGAGAATTAAATAAACAAAATGTTAAAGAAGAAATTGGAGATATAATTTGGTATCTTGAAATTTTAATGGACGAAATTGGATATAGTTACGAAGAAGCAAGTAATGATGTTATTGAAAAATTAGCTAAAAGATATCCAGAAAAATTTAAAGATGTAATTCAAAGAAATGTTAAAGAAGAACTTAGCCATATTGATTAATATATTAAATTAATTTTATTTTAAAGTTAAAACAATATAATACAAATAGAACTAAAAGGATAAAAATGAAATTATTTGAAGCAACTTGGAAAGATGAATATAATTATTTTGAAAGATTTTATAATACAGATACAAAAAATCAGAAAAAAGAAAAATTACAATACCTCATGAATGGTATGAACCATCATCAAATGGTCCATATACATTTATTTTAGATGAAACAATTAAACTTGAGAAAAAACAAGGAAATCCAAAAAACGGACGAGATCAATATGGATTTTTAGATCCAATGTATAGAAATATTAGAGATAATTATTGGGATAAAAATTCATTTAATCTTGAACCAAGAATTTGGTATTTAGATATTGAAACAAGAGTTGGTCAAAATTCAATTGGATTTCCTGTTCCAAATAAAGCAGATGAAGAAATTTCATTAATACAAATATTTGATAATAAAGAAAATGTTGTAATAATGTTAGGATCAAGAGATTGGAAACATCAAAGTGATTATAAATTAGATTATAAAACAAAATATATTAATTGCAAAAATGAATATAATCTTATTGAAACATTTTTAAATATTTTTAAACAATTAGATCCATTAATTATTTATGCTTGGAATGGTATGGGATTTGACTTTCCTTATATTTTTAATAGATTGAAAAAATTAAATATAGATACTAATAGATTATCTAATTATGGAAAAGCAGAATTAAAAGAAGAAATTTGGTTTAATGATCTTGTTTTTAAATTTAAATCTAATGGACATTTTTGGATTGACTTTATGGAAGTTTATAAAACATTTACATTTCAACCAAGACCATCATATGCATTAGATATTATTGCTGAAATAGAAATTGGAGAGAAAAAAGTTCAACATAGTGAATATGCTGCTTTTGATGATTTTTATACTGGAAAATATATTATTCCAATGAATCCAACTAAAGAACAATTAGATTCTAAAATTTATCAACATGCAATTAAATTTGGAATTGATGATGAACTTAAAGAATTATCTCATTCTAATTTTTGTTATTATGGTTGGAAAGATCCTTTACTTATTAAAAAAATTGATGACAAATTAAATTTTAGTGTTTTAATGTGTATGATTGCTGAAAAAATGGGAGTTCAAATTGAAGATTCTACAGCTACCTTAAAACCTTGGTCTCATTTTATTTTAAATAGATCATATAAAGATAATAAAATAATGCCTCCAAGACACGAAAATCCATCTCCAAATGTTATTGGTGGATATGTTAGAACTCCAGAAATTGGAAAACATAAATGGGTTTTATCAGCAGACGTTAATTCAATGTATCCTTTATTAGGTATGGTTGGATTTAATATGAGTCCAGAAACATTTGTTGCAAAAGGTAAATTGCCAGCTGATTTAAGAGAAATGATTTTAATGAATTTTAATAATCAAATTGAAGATGATAGATTTAAAATTCCAGAAGAAAAATGGGAAAGAACTACTAATTTACTTAAAAAGTATAATTATTCTTTAGCAATAAATGGTGCAGTTTTTGATAAATCTAAACTAGGAATGATTCCTGAAATTGTTCAAAATATTTACAATGGAAGAAAACAAGAAAAGAAAATTATGTTTAAATATCAACAAAGAAAAATTTTAATTAAAGAACTTTTAAAACAATGCAATTCTTGAAATCAACACAATCGCTGCAAAAAATTCAATTAACAAATGAATTGTTTAATAAAGAAAATAAGAATTTTACAATTAGAAAAGGTATAAGAGATTATGTTTTAGGTAATTGTATTCTTGTTAATGATAAAACAAATGAAGAAATTAATATAACAATTACTGAAATTCAATATTGTAAATTAAATGAAATTAATAAATTTGTAAATGAAGATTTTGTTGAATATAAAAAAATTCTTGATAAATTTTATGAAATTGAGTTAAATGATAATGTAACAATTATCAAATACGTTAAGTAAAGTTTAGATATAATACATAATAAAAGGAGTTAAATGAATAAAAAAGACGTTTTAGAATATTCTGAAGATGAATTAAAATTAATGAGCAAAAATGATTTAGAAATATTATTAAAAGAAGCAGAAAATAAAGAATCTTTATATAATACTAAACAATCAGTAAACAAACTTTTAATGAACTCACTTTATGGAGCACTTGGTCAAAGATATTTTAATTTATTTAATGAAGATATAGCTGCTGCTATTACTGGAAATGGTAGATATTTTATTCAAAAATTAGCAAATTATATTGAAGAAAAATTACAAACAATGTTACCACAAAATAAAAATATATTGTTTACGGAGACACAGATTCCGTATACTATCACATTGAACCATTTATGAATTTATATCAAAATAAAAATCCAGATTTAAGTATTAATCAATATGTTGATTGGGCTGATAATTTTGAAAAGAAAGTTATTCAACCTTGTATTAAAGATTGTATAAGTGATTTTGCAAATGAATTAAATGCATACAATAAAGATGTTATTGGAGCAGAAAGAGAAATTATTTCTGATTCAGCAGTTTTTACAGCAAAGAAAAAATATTATGCAAGAGTTAGAGATTCTGAAGGAACAAGATATCCTGAATCAGATCCATATATTAAAGTTATGGGATTAGAAATTATTAAAAGTTCAACTCCAAATTGGTCTAAGAAAAAACTTAAAGAAGCAATTCCTCATATTTTAGATAAAGATGAAACAAATCTTAAAAATTGGATTAATACAATCAAACAAGAATTTATTAATGTGCCATTAATTGATATTGCTCATAGTGGTGGAGTTTCAAATTTAGATTTTAAATTAGATGATAAAGGAGTTCCAATTGGAGTTAGAGCTGCTTTAATACACAATAAATATATTAAAGATAATAAAATTGAAGAAAAATTTTCTCCTATAAATCCAGGAGATAAATGTAAAAGATTATTTTTAAAAGAACCAAGTCCATTTAATAGCAATATTATTGCATTTACAAATGATTCTTTTGTAAATGAAGTAAAAGATTATATTGATTTTGATACTAATTTTGATAAGCAATTTTTATCTGCTTTAAAATTAATGGTAAATTCTTTGGAATACAATTTGGATAAAGAAACACAATTATTAGATGACTGGTAAAAAGAAAGGATAGAAATGATAGATTTTAATGACGTACATAAATGGGAACAAAATCAAATTCTTGAAAAATATGATTTTAAAAAGAATATTCAAGTAGAATTTTTTGATTTAAATCAAAAACAAGAAGCACTTAATATAATTAGAAATAATGATTTTTTACAATATCATTATTTTTCTCAAGATTATAAAGCAGTAAAAGCAGCATCATACATTTATTTATTTTATTTGACTTATAATGATATTAAAATGTATATTGGATTTGCATCTATAGCTTCACCAACTCTTGCAAAAAAATTAAGACGAAAATATTTTGGTAAACAATTTTTTGAAACAATTTATTCTGAATCTAAAATACAAAATAAATCTGTAAAAACTTATGTTTTATCAAGATTAGTTTTATTGCCATCATATAGAGGTTTAGGATTATCAACATTTATTTTAGAAAAAATTACTAAAGATATGAGAAATAAATCATTTTATTTTGAAATGTTAAGTAATATGTTTCATACTTTTTATTTTGGTGGATATGAATTTAATACTATTTTTATTAAATCAAAAAATATATTAAGTAAAGATGAATATGAAAATTATTTTAGTGGAGACTCAGACATTACTAAATCTACTAAAGGATTAAGAGGATTTAAAGGTGAAACAAAATTTGTAGCAAACCTTGTTTTTGACTTTAAAAAAGATGAATTTTTGAAAAATATAATTAAAGAAAAATATAATATTGAAATTGATTGGAATTTAAAAAATGAAATTAATAGAGAAGATTTTATTTGGGCAGACAAAAATGAAATACCTTTAATCTTATTAGAACATTCTAATATTGAAAATATTAAACAAAATAAAGATATAATATTAAAGACAGAACAAGAGTATTTGAGTAGACATAAAAAAGAATTAAAAAATATTGATTTTACTGAAGGAGATAATTTATGGTAATCAACATAGATGTTAGAAAAGAAAAAGATAAATTTGAAGAAAATGAAATAGAATTAATTAATAACATATTTGGATTATTTGTTAAAAATGTTTACTTTAGTATGAAAGCAAACATTAAAATCGAAGAAGATCAAAAATTTATTAATTTTACTGGAATATCTGGAGTTGGTAAAACAGTTATTAAAGATGAAATTAAAGATCAAGCACAACAATCTAAAAGTGAAAATATACACATTATTGATTTTGATGATTTAGATGATAGTACTTTTTATGGAAGAAATATTTTAGAAATTCTTAATATACATTCTAAAGATGATGAAATTTTAAAAATTTTATCTGGATTTGGATTATTTGAAATGAGAATTCTTACACAAAAATATGAAACTTTATCACAAGGACAAAAAACTAGATTAAAATATATTTACTTATTTAATTCTATTGAAAATGATAAACAAAATTATATTTTTATAGATGAATTTTTAACATTTGTTGATGATTTATCTGGAATTTCTTTTGCAAGTAATATTAAAAAATATCTTAGTGATAAAAATGTTAAATTATTTACATTTGGAGTAAATTTTAATTTGATTGGTCAATTTGAAGATGTTACTTATGTTTTAGGTAATTCAACAATTTCAGCTATTATTAAAAATAATAAAATTGAATATTTGCATAATGATAAAATATTTGAAGATATTAAAATAAATAAAAATACACCAAAAAAATAAATCAAAGCATTTTAGAAGATTGGTAATTCTTTAATGCGTTTAATTTTAGTTTAATATTAATATGATATAATAATATATCTAAAATAAAAAGGAAACAAAATGGCATCATTTGCAGATAAAGCTACCGGACCAATTAAAGCAAAAAATTAACAATAGTTCAAGAAGAACAAATGAGAGAAATTTTCAAATCAGAGAAAAAGGACAATCATTTGTTAATTCCGAAACAAAATTAAATGAAGAAAGAAAACTTTTAAATAATAAATATCCAGGAGAATTAAATAAATTTGTATTTGGAAATATTAAAGATTTGTCAGAAGAATATGTTAAAGAATTATTTGATCTTTATAAGAAATTCAAAAAAACTGAAGCAAAAAATTTAAATGATTTTTTAACTGAAATTCAATAAAATTTAAATTAAAGGATTAATATGAGTGATATGATATATAAAGTAATAATGGTTTCAAAAGACAATCATACTTGTGAATTAAATTTACCAATAAATGAAGATGAAAATATTGTAGATGTTGCTCTTCAATCTATTGAAGATTTTGGTTGGGGACATTATGGTTATGAAATTAAAGAAATAAAAACAATGAAAAGACCAGAAATAAAATACGATGGCATCTGATTATTTAAAAGAAATAAATAATAATATGTCATTTGAGCAAGCTGAAATAACAAAAAGTTATTTAAACAGAATGTTAAATTATTATTCAAATTTGGATAATAATTTTAATATATTAAATCAAAATAAAGTATTAGAAGAACATAAATTAAAAGAAGCGGAAAAACAATTAAAAAAGTTGTTTCCGGAATTATACTTATTATAAAGGAAATAAATGGATTTTAAAATAATCACAAGTGATAAATTTACACCAATGCAAGATTTAATAGTTGTTAAACCATATGAATCATTCACTGGAAAAAAAGAAGAAGAAGTTTCAGCATCTGGATTAGTTATATCATTAGCTAAAGAAAAAAGTGTTATACATGATAGACCAGTATATGGTAAAGTAATTTCAATTGGATCAAATTGTAAAACAATTAAACCTGAAATGGAAATTTTTTGGGATATTACAAGAGGACAAGAAATACAATTCAAAGATGGAGAATTTATTATACTTCAAGAAGAAACTATTCTAGGTTTTAGAAATTCTTCAGAAGAATAATTATAAATAGAATAATTAATATAATTAAAGAGGTAAAAATATGGCAATAGTAGATTTAAGTAAACAAGGTCATTCACAAGTATATATTCATTTTGATGGATCATCAATTTGTTTAAAAAATGGAGATGTAATTAATATTGATGAAATAATTAATGAATATCCACAATATTTTAGAAAAGAAGTTAATGTTGCTCCTGTTCAAGAAATTCCAATGCCTGTAGTTTCAGTTGTTGAACCAGTTGTTGAACCAGTTGAAGAAATTAAAGAAGTAGTTGAACCAGTTGTTGAACTAGTTGTTGAACCAGTTGAAGAAATTCTTACTGAAGATTCATCTGATGTTGAAGTTACTGAAGAAGTAGTTGAAGCACCTGTTAAAAAAACAAGAGCTAAAAAATAATTAAAAAAGGAGGATACAATGGCGATTACATCACAAGAATCTCTTAAAGAATACATTTTACGTCAATTAGGAGCGCCATTGGTCCAAGTTGAAGTTTCTGATGAACAAATATTTGATATTATAGAATCAACAATTCAAGAATATTCAAATTTTGCTTTAGAAGGAGAATTAACAAAATATTTAAAAATGAATATAGCAGGTCCTTGTACAATTACAATGAGTCCTGAAGTTAGATCTATTCAAAAAATATCTAAAGGTGGCGGAATAACATTTGGTGGTTATGGTGGTAAAGGATTTGTTCTTGATTACTATTCATTAATTTCAGGTGGTATTAATATGAATGATGCTATTAATAGTACAATACTATTATCTGGTCAACGTTCACTTATAGATAAATTTTTTGGAGATGATTTAACATTTACTTTTAATGAAAATAAAAAGAAAATTGAAGTTTCTGAAGAATTTAATGGTCCTGTTATTATAGAAATTAATACACAATATGTTCCAGATGCAGTAGATTATATCTACGATCATAATTGGATTAAAAAATGTGTACTGCAAGAACAAAATTATTACAATCTGATATAACTGGTAAATATGATGCAAATTTAATAGGTGGTTCAAGAATTAATTCTGATAGAATGCAACAAAGAGCCGAACAAGAAATTGAAGTACTTAGAGAAGAATTAATAAGTAAATATGGTGGACCTGCACCAATAGCAATAGGTTAAATTAAAAAAATAAAGGCAGAGATTAATTTCTTTGCCTTTTTTTATGCAAAAAATCTATTACCCTTATATAAAGAATATAAGATAAAAAAAATCCACCCCGAAGGATGGATTTAAAAATAATTATGCACCTACAATAGAAGCAAAAGAATTTGTTCCAGCATTTGTAAATCTAAGTTGGATGAACTCAGCAACATATGTCGGTTTAATGAAAACATCTACAACAAGTTGATTTCTACTTATGATATCTGGTGTATTATTTGTAGTATCACAAACAACCAAGAAATCTTCAATACCTCTTCCAGATTGAACTGTACTTAGGAATGGATTAATCATAGCTGAAATTCTGTTTCTTGTGAAAGAATCATTAAATTCAAATACTTGATATTTAGCCATTTTCCAAAGTGCTCTTTCTAAAGTTATAAACAATCCTCTAACATTTACCCTGTCAACATAATAATTCAATATAACTCGTTAAATTATACCCGGTTTTAATGAGGTTAAAACCTGCTTTATATTACTATAAAGATTAGACTATATCACATATTCCCTAACTGGGGAGAATAAAGAATACCACACCACTTCCACTCACTTGAGTGTACTTCCTTTCGGAATAGTCGTTGAACGTTCCTATAAATAGGCTTCGCTGCTGATTGTCCTTAACTTAATATTAGGATATTCCAGCAATTCAATGTGTTTTAAGTTCGCCTGACAAGTAATAGTTTTGTGACATACTTAGGTCAAAGTTCATTATGAATATATTTTTTCTAATAATTCTTTAAACGATATTATATTATCATTCCCTCTTGCTCTGTTCATATTTTCCGTATGGAGGACTATTTCACAATTTGCCGGATGCGAAATTATCCACACCGGGATATTATTCTCAAAACCAAATTTTCTACTTAGTAGATGATCTCTGACACATCCTCGTTTATTTATTCTATTATTATATATACCATATTCTGCAAGTAACTCTTTTTCTTTAATCGTAGTATATTTATTAAAACTAAATCCGTGTTTAAATGATGCAGCTTTACAATAAATTAAATAAGGATCTCTATCTAACAATTTAATCCATCTATTGTTACTTTCATTAGTTTTTCTAATACTTTCTTGCGTTTTTATCAATTGACTTATATTATCTACGCCAAAGTTATTTTTGAATGTTGTGTGTTTTCTTTGTTTGATTTCTTTATTTTGCGAAACATTAGCAACACCATACTTTAATAGATTGGTATTAGTTGTTCTTTCACTTCTTAATTTTTTATTACATATATTTTCATTACAAATTTCATGATATCCGAATTTCCAGTTAGTAAATCTTGCTGTTTTAGAACAAAATTTACATTTCCCTTCGGTAAATACAATGTTATAACATTCTTGTTCAGTGATACTATTTTCTTTTAAAAATTTTCTAGAAACAAAAAATTGTTTCGTTATATTATTTAATATTTTATACTTCATTTTAAAATCTCCCCAGATTTTTATTTGAATTATTTATAACTTATGCAGCTATTAATTCTGATAAACCGTTTTTGTTTGACGAACTTGGTTTGTCTAATAGTGTTTTTTGTCCCCAAAGAACTGTACCTTGACCTGGGAAAGCAACGATTGGATTCATACCATTTTTATAAATGAAATCTCTTTGACCTTGGTTTGGATTAAATGCTAATTTAGTAACATTTTTCAATTGACCTCTTTCAAGACCAGCAGATGCCCACCATGATGCAAGAGATGTATTAGTAGCAGCTCTAAGACCAGCTAAAGTACCAGCAACATTTATCCATTTATATCTATCTGAATATTTGTCATAAACATTAATATAGTTTGCACCAGCAACAACATATGAACTATTTACAGCCATTTCTCCAGTTGTTCTCCAAGTAATTAATGCTGAAACAGCATCACTTGCAGTTTTACCAACAGTATCACCATATTTTGCTCCAACGAATGCAATACAATCTTTTCTTCCTTCTGCTAAATTGATTGCAGCAAGTGGATTTTGCTCATTACCAATAACAATATCAATATCAATTTCTTCTTTATTTAAGAAAATATCATATGCATTTGTAATTTCGCCATTAGTTAAAGCAACACCATCATCACCATATGAAAGATTTGAATCTTTAAATGCATCTACTGTATTACTATAAAGGTAAGATTTACATTTATTTTCATCTGCTAAAGCAGCTGTAATAGTTTTATTTTCTTTTACAAAAATATATTTTGATTGAGAATTAATTAATGATTCTATATAAATTGTTTTATTTGAAGCATCTCTAGCATCTTCATTAAAAGAAACAATAAATCTTTCTACAACTTCACCTTTATATTGAACAAGAATTGCATATTCATAATATCCAGAAACTGAATTGTTTGCTGGTTGTGGAAAATAATCAAATTGATCATTCAATGAAATACCACTAAATGCATATTTAGGTGTTAATATTGAGAAATCTGAAGGTTTTGCAATAGCAACTGCGATTTCATCTCCCCAAGAACCTGGATTTTTTGCCATAATTTTAATTGATGCTGCTACTGTAGTATCCGTTGGAAATTGAATTGAACTTTCTAAAGTTTCATATACACTTTCATTTGCAATTGTACTATTAGTAACTAATGCTTGAACTGTTGATGCAGGAATTTCAACTGTTTGTATTTCTGCTTGACCGAAAAATATTGAATTTGATGCACTTGCACTTAATCCTCTAGATACTAATAAAAGATTTCCATAATCTAGGAAAGTTTTACATTGATACCAATCGTTATAATTTGCAGTTGTTGGTTTTCCATAAAATCCTTCAAGTTCTACTGAATTAGTAACTAATTTATATATAGCAGCTGGACCTTTAGAAAAAGAACCTCCAAAAACTGCAATTGAGTTTGATACTGTAGGAACAATTCCACTAGCATCTATTTCTAAGACTTCTACGCCTGGTGATAACATAGCCATGTTTTACCTCTTTGTGTTAAAATGATTTTGGTTGTCATTGATATGTCGGAATAAAAATTCTTAAATATCTTGAGATTTTTTAAGGAATCAAAATCCAATTCCTAAATCAAGAAAAGACTTGATATATCTCAATTATGAGTTTCCATATCTATTTATATTTTTTAAAAAAACTTTGTTTCCAGAATCAAATATTCTTCTATAATTATTATTAAACATATTTTCACTTTCAGATATATTCTTATTAAAATTTTCTAAAATACTTTCTAATTTATGTTTTTGAAATTTATTTCTGCTTAATAATTTATTAATTGATTTAAAATAAAAATAATTTGGTGTAGAATTATGTAAAAAATTAAATCCTAATGTTTGGTATAAATGACCAGTGCTCCATCTTCTATTAGCATAAGAAACTAAAGATTTTGGATTATATGTTTTTTCAAAATATTTTAATAATTTACTAGCGCCACCAACAATTGTATTGTTTAATTTTGAACAAAAACGAATTAATTCATATTCATATTGTTTTGAAAATCTAGCTTTACCAAATGTCATTAAAGAAACAAGTTCATTTTCATAATATAATCCTATTCTTATTGATGATGTACTAGAGCCTTGAAGATGATTTTCATTTTCAAATTTTTTTGCTTCTTCACTTTTAACTTCTTTAATTATGCATTTTCTAGCAAATATTTTATTTGTTTTATTCATTTTAGATAATAAAACACTTTTCCAAATATTTTTTTGTTTTCATCAAGCCATTCATTTTCAAATATATGAAACAATTGAATATTTTTTTCCTCACAAGAATTAGTTTTATCTAAATGATAATTTTATGTTTATTTTTAAACATTTTCAATTCAGAATTTCCTTCTGAATGATACATTAATCCATTATATTCAATTGCAAATTTTCCAGAAGTATTATTTCCACAATAAATGTCTAATTCTTTAGGATAAATTATATTTTTAAATTTATTTCACAATTATTATATAAAGAAATAAAATTAAAAATTTCATTTTGTGATATATGTTTTTCATATGGAACACAAATTCTACATTCAGTTTTAGCATATGATGTTGATTTTGTAAAATTCCATTTATTTCCACAAATTTTACATTCAACAGGTAAATATTTATTTTGATAAAAATAATCTTCATTGCAATTTAAAATTAAATTGGGGAATTTTTTTTCAAAATTTAAAATTTAAATGATTTAAATTCATTATTTGAAAATAAATTTGATTTTTCTTCTTTCGACATAAAAGAACATTTATTTTTTACACTATTTGATATTTTATTATTTTTAATAATTTTATTTTCTTCAGATATTTTATTATAAGATTCTTTAATTGAATTTTTTAATTTTTCTTTATATAAAATATCTTTTGATCTATTTAAATTTGAACATTTAATTGAACAAAAAGAATTATTTGTTAATATTCTTTTATTACATTCTAAACAATAATTTTCATTATTATTTATTAAATAAAATAAATGAATTCTATTTTTAGATGATAAATTTAAATTATATTTTTCTTGAAGTATATTATATTCTTTTGGAAAATCTTCAAAAAGATGTTTAAAGAAATTTTTATTTGAATAATATTTTAAAACTTTTACAAAATGTTCAATAGAATATTCATTTAAAAAGTAATTTGCAAGTAATCTTCCAAAAAATCTATTTTGATATGCTTTCTTTTTAGTTTTATAATTAAAATTAATTAAATTATATTTTAATAATCTGTAATTCATTGGTGCCAACCTTTATTATTTTTATAAAACCAATAGGTTGGCTTTATTGGCTTTATAAAAATAATTTATAGAATATATTATACTTAAAAAATGATTAATAAAAGTCAATCCGAAGATTGACTTTTAAATTATGCTAGAACAGTATTAGCGAAGCTAATTCCGAAACTTCTTGCATATAAATGTGCATCAAGTGGAGTTGTTTCAATACCATATCTTGTGCTTGCAATGATTGCTGGTTGACCAGAATCTTGATGTGTTACTTTTTGGAATGAAAGTGGAACATATGGAGCAAATACACCCATACCATCTCTTCTATCAGCACCTTTGTAAAGTACAGTTGCGTAATCACTTACAGCATATTGATCAACGATAACTTTATATTTACCATCAAATGTACCAGCTACACCACCAGAAACAGGAACGTTAACATTAGAAACAGCACCTACGTAAGTACCAACTTGCTCTAACATTGTTGCAACTTTTGGAGAAACTACAAGAACATTTCCTTGACCTCTTTTAATATCTAAACCAATTTGTCTAGCTTCAGTAGCAATTTTGATTGCTTGAGTTCTGAATTTTTCAACTTGGAATCTTCCTGTACCATCTGTACCAGAAGCAGTAAATGCGAATGAGTTAGAAACTTGAGTAGCGTTAGTATTAACAAAAGAAACTACTTCTCTGTCCATTTCAGCTTGAAGTTCATAACCGATAAGACTCATTAATTCTTCATCAGCAAGTAAACCATGTTGTGCTTTAAGATCTTGGTACATTTCTAAAGTATATTGACCTTTAAGTTTTCTAGTTTTAGCTTCGATAACTTTTTTAGCAATTGTGAATCCAACTTCTTTCATATCTTTACCAAGTAACTCACCAGCAGCAGTTGTATGAGAACCAGTATAACCTTTAAGAATTGTTCTGAATGCAGCTTCATTTGTATAGATAGCAGCAACTGTAACGTTAGTTTTAACAACTTCTAAACCAAATTCGCTTGTAGCAACTGGAGTAGTAACTTTAACTAATGCAAGTAAACCTTTTTCATTGTTTTCAACATATAAAACTACACCTTCTGTTCCAGAAGTAGCACCTTCAAATGTATCACCAACAACAACAGCAGAAGCATCAGAACCAGTTAATTTAACAATAACACCATACTCACCAGCAGCAGTATTAATTCCACCATTTGTTTCACCGTTTCCAGTATATCTGTTAACTAATGAATACATAAACCCTGAAGGCATAGTCATTGGTTGAACACCAAGTAATTCATTTGCAATTAAGTTAGGCATAACTCTTCTTACAAGTGGCATAAGGATTGGAGTAAATTGAGCGATATCAGAAGATGTTGAACCTTCAGACATAAGTCTATCATATTCCTTTTCTGTATTTTCTAGCATTAAAGCCATTGTGTTTTTGTCAGCATGATTTAGTGGAGCAAATTTTGCGCTTTCTAAAATCTCACCGTATTTTTCTGTTAACAACATTGTGTTATTCTCCTTTAATATTTTATTTTCAAATTTATTTATAATTTTTAAAAATTGGATTTTAAACAAAAATTAATTAAATTAATTAATAATTGTTTAACTCACCGCCACTTATATGAACCGTTTGTCTATACTCGCCGATTTTTTAACACTTTCTTCGATTTTTTCTTCAACTTCAGCTACAATAGAAGAAGTTGATTTAACACTTTCTTTTAATGTATTAAGTTTAGCTAAATAAGCCTCATCTTTACTGAAGTCAACGATTTCTGCTAATTTTTCAAATTTTTCGCTTTCAACTAAAGAAAGACCTTCTTTCATTTCAGAAATTACGCCAATTTTAATTAATTCATTTATTTTAGCATCTTTTTCTATTACTTCTTCAATTAGAGCATCATATTTTGCAATACTTTCTTCTAATTTAGTTTCTACATCTGATGCTTCTTTTGCTTCTACTATTGTTGATACTTCAACACCAGCAGTAACCATCATTGCAGATAGTGCTTCAATTATTAAATCAGCTTTTTCTGATTTTGCAGATTCAGCAAGAGTTTCTTTTGCTTCAGCAACAAATTCTTCTACAGCTCTATCTAAATATTTATCAACACTTTCAATCATAGCTTCTACTTCGCTTGCAAATTCTGCTTTAGCTTCTGCTAAATCTTCAACATGTTTTGCTTCCATAGCTTCTACTTTTTCAGACATACTGTCTACAGCTTCTTGAATTTTTTCAGCTGCAAGTTCTTCAGCTAATGTTTGAGCTTTTAACTCTACTGCTTCGTTGAATTGTACTTCTAAACTTTCTTTAAGATCGTCTGTTAATACTTTTTCATCTATTGCTTCAAATAATGTTTTAAGCATATTTTAATTCCTCCGTTTAATACATTTATAATGTTTTGCATTATTATTTATAATTTTTAATTTTTAAGATTTATTTTTCTTCTTTTACTTCTTGAGATAAATCTTTAAACGACTCTACTTCATAACCTTTAACATCTGCATATTGTAATGCATCTGATTTATTTTCAAAATAAAGTGTAATAATTCTTTTTTGTCTAGTTTTATTATCTTTAAAAGAAAATGTACATTTAAATTGATATTTACTTGAAGTATTTGCAGAAAATTTTGGTAAATAAGCTTTATTAACTTCAGTTAATGTTTCTAAAAATTCACTAAATTTTTGTTTAATTCCATCTTGAATATCTGCTTTTTCAAATAAATGACAAGCACTTGATGAACAAACTGCAACTTCTTCAATAATTCCGTTTTCTTTAACTTCAAATTCTTTTTCTTCAAGAACACCTTCGTTTAATCTAAAAGATTCAACCATTCCGTTCATTGTAGCACCATAATCCGATGGCTCATCAACTAAATCATATGTAATAAGATTAAAGTTTTCAACAATTCCATTTTTAACACTACCTACACCTCTACTTGATACAGAAAGTTTAATTCCAGCATCAATTAATGATTTAAGTTGGTTAGCTTTAGGATTATTTAAAAGAACTGCTTCTCCCATAACATATCTATCTTGTATATAAAGTTTTTCAATTTTAGCTACTGCTTCCATTGGATCAACTTTACTTCTTGATGGATGTTGCCACTCACATAATAAATTCAAAGAACCTTTTTCAAAGTTACTTTGATATTTTTGAACTTCTGATTCCCATATATTTCTTGGATAAATTCTACCATTTCGGTTTTTCTCACCCATAGTAGAAAATACACCTTTTATCTTATATTTCTTTTCAGAAGTTCCTGAGGCTTCATTTAGCCCTTCCTCTACTGAATAATTCAGTTCTGAATCATTTTCAAAAATCAATTTCATTAAAATTACCTCTCTTTATTCCGGTTCTTTTGTCGTAGAATTAATTTGCGCAAAAATATCTTTTAGCTTTTGCATTCTATCAAATTCTGATTCAAATGATTGAATAACAGGGTTTGATTGAACTTTATTTGCTAATTCTTGTTTAATTGCAGTTGAAAAATCTGTATATTTTTTATCTACAGCTAATTCAATATCTTTTGGTTCTAACATTTTTTACCTTTCATTTTAATTTACATAAGTATTTATAATATTGAATTTAAGAGAATATTTTTATTATTCTCTTCTTTTTCTTGTACTTCTATATTGTTTATTTTTTCTAAGTGCTATTCTATATAATGTATCTGCGTCAACTTTGCCATTTACAAAAGTTTCTGTTTTTAATTTAGCAGCATTTAAAATATGTTCATCTGGAATAACTACACCACTTGATGATATTCTTTTATTAATATATAATCTTATTATAGGAGCAAATCCAACTTTTTTTAAAAAAGGTTTTAATTTTTGATAATCAAACTGTAAAGGTAATCTATTTTTAATATTATTACGATTTTCTTTAAGTATTTGTTTGACTAAAATAATTCTTAATGGAATTGGTGCCCAATGAAAGTTAATAGCTAGTGTATGAGATCGTCCACGCTGTAAAACAAAAATTAGTGGAGTACTATCAAAAGTTTGAGTTTTATCTTTAGCATTATAACCAATAGATAAAATACTTCCTGGTTTGAAGTGTTTTAGAGTAAATCTAGTTTTATTAGTTTTAATCAATTTCTTCATTAAATTCATTGATTGTTTAATTGTTAATGGTTCTGAAAAAGCATCTGCCATTTTTTATCCTTAAAATATTATAAAAGACCCAAAAGGGTCCTCTAAATAACTTAATATTATATAGTATCCCATTCTGAGAATGAAAAAGTAACGTCAAATTCTTGAATTGCATCTGCAGTTTCATCTTCAACTGTAATTTCACCAATATCTTTTGGAAAAACATTAAAGAATTGATATCCTTGACCTTCTGAACCATCATTATTAATTTGATAAACTTTCATTATTGAAGTAATATCATTAAGATTACTTGCATGTATATTTTCTGAAAAATTATCAATTTGTTTCATCCATTCAATTATATTTAATCTTAATTGATGATCTTCTGTATTATAAAAACTTAATGTCCATTCATTTGTAAATGATGTATCACCAGGTATAATAAGTTTTCTACCTTGATTCCAAACCTCTATTTCTCCGATTGTTTTACCAGGAAATGATGAACTTTTGCAAAGTAAATCTGCTGTTTTTGAATCTCCTACTCTTTCTATGTAAACTCTGTACTTGTTAGAACGAGCACCGCCTTGTATCGCATTTTTCATGTCATTTATAGCAACTGAAGCCATGTTAAAGTCTCCTTTAATTTATTTTTTATTTTTGATTAATCAATATTATTTATATTTTTAAAAATAAGATTAATCCTTATTAATCTTCACCAGTATATTCAGTTACACCTTTTACAATTCCAGAATTATCAACATAATCTTCAATATCTACATCACCTTGAGGATATGCTTCTTTTGGAAGTTTAGTATTTTGTGAAAAATCATCATCCCATTCAGGATTCCAAGCATCAATGTTAGCATAATTATTAGAACTATTATTTAAGGCACCAGGAGATGTATATTTTGGATCAGTATATTCATCTTCGATAGTAATAATAGGTATCATTTCTGAATATGTTAATGAAACAGAAAATTCAGATAAACCATTATCAGCTTCATCTGATAATTCAACAGATCCTAAAGAAGTTGGAAAACAATTTTGTAACATATAACCATATATTTTATTTCCATTTACATCTAATTGCCAAACTTTAATGTCATATTGATATCGACTTTCGTACGTAGTTAGTTCGTTTCCACTAAATACTTCTACATTTGCAGCTCCATCTCCAGAAACATGTTGATATCCTCTACTTGTATTATCAACACTATTTAGCCATTTATCAAATTCTTTACGTAATGTTGCATTTAAATCATCTATAACAGTTATATCATATGTTCCTGGAAATTCTGTTTCACCTCTAACATTATATTTTCTTCCAGCCATATAAAAACTTGTAGAAGAATTACTTCTTTCTGGCAATGCTGTTGCTTGACAAAGAATATTTAATAAAGAACCAGATCCTGTTTTTCCACTTAAAGGTACTTGAATTAAATATTTATTTTTTCTAACACCCATTCCAACTACATGTCGTAATTGTTCAATTGTTGTTTTAGCCATTTTTAATCCTTATTAATTTTGTGCAAAGTCATATTTTTCACCTTTTGTTTGTTTTACAATTAGATGTGAATAAGTAAAAGTTACTGTATATTCTAAAATTGCTCCAACTTGTGAAGAATCGACTGTAATATCTGAAACACCTGTAGGATAACAATTGTGATAAATGTATTCTGCTGTTTTATTTTGTAAATCAAAATCTAATTGTGAAACTTTAACTGTTGTCATTTTTTTTAAATCACTTCCAAGTTTTCTTAAACTTTCTGTAAATACTGATCCAACATTAATATCATTTGATTTATTTGTAGATGATTGTCCTGCTCCAGGATAATAAGATTCATAACTTTCATCAAATCCTTGAATCCAATCCATAAATAAAATTCTTAAATCATGATTTTCTTCTAAATAAAATGTTAATTCAAATGTTTGTCCATATTTTACATGTGATGGTATTTGAATAGTTCTTCCTTTGTATTCAAAAGGAACAGTAGTTAATGTTTTTCCGGGAAATGTAGCACCTTTACATAAAACAGAAATATTTCCTGTTGGTATTTTAGGTGTTCCTGGAATCATAGCAATATTCAACATATATTTAGCTGCTCTAGCTCCATCACCTAAAATACTAGCAAGAATTGTTTGAAAATGTTTTGCCATTATATCCTCCTAAAGTTTATTATTTATAAATATAACTATATTTATATTGGAGAAAAACTATAATGGAAATTTCATTACCTACCGCACTTACAAGAATTTTAGGAACAAAATGGTCAAAAATAAATGATTTTCATGTTTATTTTGTATTTCCATCTGGAACATTACTTAAAAAAGTTAATGATGATATTTTAAACTTTGCATTAAAATCTTTAACATTGCCACCAAAAACTCAACAAGCAATAGAAGTTTATACAGGTGGACAATGGTTAATTGCAAACGGAAGACCAGACGTTGCTAGAGTTGAATGCACATTTAGAGATTATAATGATTTTAAATTATATAGAGGATTTTCAGAATTATTTGAAAAAACTCTTGGAAATTATAATGATGAAACATATAGTACATTAAAAGTTGCAACAGGAGATACTTCAGCAGCCGCTAGTCAATATTCTAAAGAAAGTATATTAGCAGTATTTGAAGAATTAATTATAGAAAATGTTTCTCAAATATCTTTTGATAATACTACAGAAGATCAAATAGCAGAATTTTCAGTAACATTTAGAGGAAAAAGAGCTAAAACACCAGGTGGAGCTTATTATGTTCCTGGAAATTCAGGTGGAAACATTAGAAATTAATTTTGAAAAGAATAAATAGATATGAATAAACAAAAAGAAAGGAATTTGATGGAAAATCAAACAGCACAAGTAGAAAAAATAAACCCATTTAAAATTGAAGAAGTTTATAGTAAAGAAATTACTCTTAGACCTGGTAAAACAGTTCAAGCTAGAAAATGGAAAGTTAAAGATAGAAAAAATCTTAAAAAATTAATTGAAGAAAGAGGAGAAGATATTTCACCTATTCAATTGGCTTCAGTTTTAATTTTTCCTTGTTTAAAAAATAAAGATATATTATTAACAGAAGAAGAAATTAAATTTTTATTATCTGAAATTAGAGCAATTTCAATATCAGATAAATTTAAATTTAGTTATATTTGTTCAAATGAAGATTGTAATAAATTAAATGAACAAGAAATTTTAGTTCAAGATGTTAATAAATCTAAATTTAATAATTGGGGTGTTGCGGAAATTGATGGTATTGAAGTTGAATTTGGAGAAATTGTAAATTCAAAATTCTATTATGAAAAAATGTATGAATTTAAAGATCCAAGTGAAAGAAATTTAGCTGATATGGCAATGCATATTGTAAGAGTTAATGATTTTGAAGCATCAATTAAATTTGAACAATTTATGACATATTTTAATGAAATGGATACAGATCTTTTAGATCAAATTGTTCAAGAATATAAAAAGCAAAAATTTATGCAAGATAATGAGCATGAATGTGAATGTACATTCTGTGGAACTAAACAAAAATTTATTTTTGATGAAATTCCTGATTTTTTCCCAAAATCTTGGTTTGAATAGAATTTGATATGTTTAAAACCATTAAATATGGTTTTGGTCAAGGTTCCAGAACAATAGAATTGATTCCATATAAAAGTTGGCAAGAAAGAGAAATTCTTCTTGCTTGTTCATTAAACGAAGAAGAATTTGAAAATACTGGTGTTGATAAAATTTTTGATTATCTAAAAGATAACATAATTTATAATAAAGATTATATATTGTCAAAAGACGAAAAAATATATTTGTTATATATGTTAAGATCTATTTCTGTCGGAGAATCAATTAATAGTACTAATACATGTCCACATTGTCAAAAAAAGTTTGATGCTGAATTACCTATTGATGGGTTTATAATTGAACCTAAAAATTTTAATGAATCATTAATTTTTGATGATTTTACTTGTTATTTTAAAGATACATATACTAATTCAAATATTGATGAATATTTCTATAAAGTTGTTTATAATATAAATAAGGATGAAATAATATTAAAAGATGATATTCAGAATTTTTTTGATAATATAAATGTTGAAAATGAAAATACAATTTTGAATTTTATAAAAGAAAATAGAACAATTTTTAAATTTATTTGTAAAAAGAAGTGTAAACATTGTAAAGAAGATTTTCAAATACCAATGGATTCAGACACTTATGTAACATCTACTTTATCTGAAGATTCTTTAATTTCTTTATATAAAACAATTTCAAATTTAAACTTTCATGGAAAATATACAAAAACTGATATTGATGGTATGTTACCATTTGAAAGAAGTATTTTAGTTTCTTTATTAGAAACAAATTTAAAAGAATTAAAGGAAGCAAGACCTTAGGAGATAATATATGTTTAATTTAAGTAACATTTTTAGCAAATCATTAGTTAAAGATGAAAAAGAACCGGAACAAAAACCCGAGTCAAAACCAACTCCTAAACTTGAACCTAAATCTGCACCAATTGAAGAAAATAATTCTGAAGCGCCAGATTCAAAATACAAAATTGCTGCTGAAAAAATAGCAGTAAGAACACCTGAAAGTAAAGCAACTTCAAAAAATACATCAAGTGTTTTAAATGAAATTAAAAATAGAAATACAAATATTATTCAAACAAGTAAAGCTGAAATAGATGGACAAAAACAAGAAAAATTAAAAGAAGCTAAAACTACTTCTGATATTCTTCAACAATCAAAAATAGCAAATGTTCATTTAAAAACTATTTCTGATAATCTTATAGATGAACAAGATACAAAAGTTAAAAGAATTTCACAATTACAAACTAAATCAGAACCTACTACTATTCAAAGTGAAATAAAGAAAACCGAAGGCGGAATGGGTTGGTTAGCGGCAGCGGCTGCTTTTTTAGCTCCTATTATAGCTAAATTAGTAAAAAATGCTGTTGCAGGTGTTTGGAAATTTGTTAAAAGTTCTATAGCTAAAGTTTGGTCTAGAATAAAAACAATAGGAAGTTGGATTAAAAATTCTCCTATTGGTAAAACTATAGGCAATTTAATAGATAAAGGTAAAAATCTTTTAGGCTTTGGTGATGATGCTGCTAAAGGTGTTAAAGCTACTTCAACTTTAGCAAAAGGAGCTGAAACTGTTGCTACAGGAACTAAAACAGCATCTACAGCAATAACTGGAGCAAAAGCAGTTTCCACATCTGCTACTGCTGCAAAAGCATTGCCTGCATCAGGAGTAATTAAAAAAGTTTCTCAAAAAATAGTTTCTGCAAAAGCACTTAAAGAAATTATTAAAAATGTTGCAGCTAAAAAGTTATACAAAAATAGCAGCAAGTAAAATTCCTATCGCTGGAGCATTAGTTGGTGCTGTTGCAAGTGCTATGTATGCAATGGAAGGTGATATGACTGGTGCTACTGCTGCACTAGGTTCAGCTGCATTAGGTGCAACTGGTGTTGGAGCTCCTGCCGCATTAGCTATTGACATATTAT
>FUWD012815414.1_pt1 | contig 23956 bp, 24 predicted proteins | sample 1063281 | NCBI WGS metagenome assembly FUWD01 (sample SAMEA79048168, study PRJEB19326) | metagenome | biome: marine | reverse complement strand
TTTAACAAATTACTAAGCTCCATAAGCATAGCAATAGCAGTATTAAAGGAATATCTGCGGGACACATCGTCAGTAATTTTTTGCAGCGACAGATGAGTTTTTTGTCTGATCTCTTTTTGCTCTTTAGTGAGTTTACTCGGGTCTAGCACAGCAACTACGGCTGCTAGCCTTGTCTTGTAAAAATTGTGAGACTATCCTATATATTTTATGAATAAACCTGTGCGCTCCCTCTAGGCCAGAGTCGATCCATTCAAGATCCTGAGTTGGGGGAGCAGCAAATAATATAAACAATCGCACAGTATCAGCCCCATATCTTTCAATCATCTCTGCTGGGTCAACTGTATTGCCTTTAGATTTGCTCATTTTTGCCCCATCTTTGATAACCATTCCTTGGGTGAGCAGGTTGCTGAAAGGTTCACTAGTTTTTATTAGCCCCTCATCCCGCAACAGCTTGTTAAAAAAGCGAGCATAGAGTAGGTGCAATATAGCGTGCTCAATGCCACCAACATATTGGTCAACCTCAAGCCAATAGTTGGCCCTATCATCTAACATTGCGTTATCGCTATTTACACAAGCATAGCGAGCAAAATACCAAGAAGACTCAAAGAAAGTATCAAAGGTGTCTGTTTCACGTTCAGAGCTTGCGCCACAACTTGGACAAGTGGTCTGAAAAAAATCAGGCATTTTTTTGATTGGAGAGCCTACACCATTGAAACTAATTTCTTCCGGAAGGACTACAGGCAATTGAGTCTCAGGGACAGCCACAGGACCACACTTAGGGCAATTGATGATTGGAATAGGACAGCCCCAATAGCGCTGTCTTGAAACTCCCCAATCACGCAATCGATAATTTGTTTGCCTTTGCCCTAGATTTTGGCTCTCTAGATTATCAGCAATAGCGTCAAAAGCGTCTTCGGAACTTAATCCATCAAACCCCCCAGAATTAAACAACACCCCCTTTTCTATAAATGCTTCAGAGCTGATATCTAGCTCGCTGTCATGAGGTTTTATAACTGGAACTATAGGGATGTTATATTTTTTTGCAAATTCATAGTCGCGCTCGTCATGCGCAGGCACACTCATTACTGCGCCAGTTCCATAGCCCATTAAAACAAAATTAGCTATCCAAATTTGTACCTCTTGCCCAGTAATTGGGTGAATACAAATAAGTCCAGAATCTACTCCGCGCTTTTCCATTGTTTCCATTGCTGCTTCAGAAGTCTGTATAGTTTTGCATTCGTTAATAAAAGACTGTACCGAGGCATTGTTCTTTCCTGCCTCAATAGCCAAGGGATGTTCAGCCGCAATTGCTAAATAGGTAACCCCAAACAGAGTATCGGGTCTGGTTGTATAAACGCAAAGGTTTTCATAATTTTCCATAACAAAATCAATCTCTAGACCGACAGATTTGCCAATCCAGTTTTTTTGCATAGTTTTGACAGATTCAGGCCAACCACTTAAATCGTCTAAAGACGTTAATAACTCTTCAGCATAGTCGGTAATCTTCATGAACCATTGTGCTATCTCTTTCTTTTCAATTAGAGCATCAGAACGCCAACCACGACCATCTATGACCTGTTCGTTGGCGAGAACTGTTTGGTCGACAGGGTCCCAATTAACAACCGAATTTTTTTTATAAACAAGCCCCTTTTCGAATAACTTAATGAACAACCACTGTTCCCATTTATAGTACTTGGGGTGGCAGGTTGCAATCTCTCTAGACCAGTCATATCCGAAACCAAGCTGAACAAGTTGTTGCTTCATGTAGCTTATATTTTCATAGGTCCATTTTGCTGGAGGAGTTTTGTTTTTTAATGCGGCATTTTCTGCCGGCAAACCAAAAGCGTCCCAGCCAATTGGCTGCAAAACGTTTTTGCCCTGCATCTTTTGAAAGCGAGATATAACGTCACCAATACTATAATTACGAACATGCCCCATATGAAGCTTGCCAGAGGGATATGGAAACATGCTTAGACAGTAATATTTCTGTTTGGTTTTATCCTCAACAGCATGAAAAGATTTATTTTTTTGCCAATATTCCTGGGCCTGTTGCTCTATTTTTTGGGCGTCATATTCTGGTAGCATGGTGATTCTGATTGTTTTTGTTGTTAGTTGCTAAGCGGTGTGTTCGAATTTAGGGACAGGCTACCTACTAGTTCAGCAACACTTTCAATTTTGTTGCTAGACAGGTACTCACTTATGCCCTTATTAATTTTGTTACACACAAGAGGGTCATAAAACAAGGCAGTCCCAACACCAACAGTGTTAGCCCCCGCTATTATAAATTCGATAGCATCATCTGCACTTGTTATACCTCCCTGACCAATAATGGGAACATTGTGCTTCTTGCTAACTTGATAAACTTGGTGAACCTTTAACAAGGCCACAGGCTTTATGGCAGGACCAGAAAGTCCTCCTTGGTTGTTGCCAATTACTGGTTTGCGTTTTGAGATATCAATCGCCATACCCATAAGGGTGTTAATAACCGCTAAACCGTCTGTTCCGGCATCAATACAACGTTGAGCACTATGAGCTATATCGGTTTGGTTGGGAGAGAGCTTTGTGATTATAGGCTTGGAAGTGTGTTTTCTACAAACATCAACCACACGATAAGACATGTCAGGGTCATTTCCAAAAGCAACACCCCCCTCCTTGACATTTGGGCAGGAGATGTTAATTTCGATAGCATCAATATCTGTGTCATCAAAGCGCCTTGCTATCTCCCCATACTCGTCTACCGAAGAGCCAGATATATTTATTATGAAGCGAGTTTCACTAAGGTCAAGCCCGGGCATGATTTCTTCAATGACCGACCTTGTTCCAGGGTTCTGAAGACCAATAGAATTAATCATTCCGCTAGGGGTTTCAGCTATTCTGTGTGGGATATTCCCAAGCCTTGGCTCAAGAGTTGTACCCTTTAAACAGACCGCACCAACATCTTTGTTAGAAAAACCATCTACGCGTGTATATTCCTCACCAAACCCAACACACCCAGACAACAAGACAATGGGAGAGTTTAGAGTTAGGCCACAATAACTGGTTTTCAAGTTCTCATACATGCGCGTCATTATACTATACAGCGGTATTTATACAGCCACTAAGTAGACCATTGCTGCTGTTTCAATTGAGATAAAATAACAGCCCATGAAGGGGCTATTTATAAGCGGCGGAGGAACAGATGTTGGAAAAACCTATGTAGCCCTTCGTTTAATAAAAATACTAAATAAAAAACACCAAGTAAAAGCCAGAAAACCTATAGAGAGTGATTGTAAAAAAACCTCGTCAGGCCTAGTTCCTAGAGATGCTACGCTGTTATCTGAAGCCTGCAATACAAAAGAACCAATAGAGAAAGTTTGTAGTTTTTGTTTTGAGGCTTGCGTCAGCCCTGAAAAGGCTAGCAAGGACAAAGACGTAACAATAACGCTAAATATGTTAGTTTCTGCTTGCCAAACCGATAATACAAAAGACTATATTGTTGTTGAGGGTGCTGGAGGAATATATTCCCCTATTGCTAGCAAAACACTAAACATTGACCTAGCCAAAGCGCTTAGCTTGCCTGTAGTGCTAATAATTAAAGACGAGCTCGGAGCAATAAACCAGGCTTTATTGTCATTACAGGCAGCGCAGCAACAAGAGCTAAAGGTTGCAATGATTGTGCTAAACCAGATACATGCAAACAGCCTAGACAATAAAAAAGCAATATCTTCGTATACTAAGACCCCAGTGGTAATGTTTAGAGACAACGACCCGAAAGGGTTTGAGAGAGATGTTGAGAGCCTAGTCTAATATTTTAAGGTCTGGCTTTGGGCCCTTTTTTGGAGCCTCTTCTTGTCCACCAAAAAACATCCCTTCTCCACTTTCTGTGGCATAGATAGAAACAACAGCTTGAGCTGGAACAACTACCGAAAAAGGTTTGCCGTCAAACCTAGCCTTAAAAGTAATTTGTTCGTTACTTAAATCTAGACCGCTAGTAGCGCTAGTTCCAATATTAAGAACTATCTTGTCGTCTTGGATGAATTGTTTTGGTACCGATACGTCCGTATCTTTGCAGTTTACTAGGATGTGGGGTGTAAGCCCTGAGTCCTCCATCCATTGATGGTAGGCCCTAATTAAATAAGGAGCTACGGCAGTTGTCAATGTAGCGCCTTCAAAGCTTAGTTGTACTCTTTTTCGCAGTCAGTAAGGCTTTCTTGAAAGCTTTCTTTTGAAAACATCCTATTAGCATATTCATGAATTGGTTTTGCTTTTGCCCCTAGATCTATTTCTAGCTTCTTTAGGCGCCACAACAAAGGAGCTAGACAGGCATCAACCATTGTCATATCGTCGCTTTTAAAGTAAGGCTTGTAGGCAAACAATGGTATAAGCTCTATTAAACTGCTTTTTAAAATATTTCGCGCTTTAGATGCCTCGTCCTTTGAGCCTTTTTCAATCGTTTTTACTAGCTCATACCAGCAACCTGGAGCCCTAGTAAATCGAAAAATTAACAACCTCTTTTCGGCTTTTTCAATGGGGTCAACGGGCAAAAGCGGCGGAAAAGGAAAGCGCTCATCTAGATACTCAGTTACGACAGAAGTGTCATATAAAACCATGCCTCTGTCAAACAGGGTTGGCAAGGTTTCACATGGGTTAAGCTCTAATATTTCTTCTGGCATCTCTTCAATGTTTAAATTAAAGACCTCGCGCTCAATCGCTTTTTCGGCCATAATAAATCTTACACAGTGGGACTCCATTTCTTCAGCGGAGCAATAAAGGGTTGTGGAAGCCGGATTGGGTTTTGTTAACATTTTGTTTGCCTCTATCGAAATAAAGCAGCATTAGAATGCTGTCTTTTGTTAGATAATTTTATCAGAAACTAACCCTTCACACGCCATTTGCCGTATTTCACGTCTTTCCAATACTCTTTTTTAAGCAAGTAAGCAAGTATTAGTAGGACAAGCAGGAAGCCAATAACTTTTGTACCGATAGCAGACCTGACAAGTTTGGCAGGTTCACCAACATAGTCTAAAAAGTTGACAATGTCCCTAACTTCGCCGTTAAATTCCTGTTCTGATTTGTTTTCTTTTAGTTGCCACAATATGTCTGGCATTGAAACACTGTCAAAGATATGGTTATTTACACCGTAAGGCCTTGATTCGTCCTTATAAAAGCCGCGAAGGAATGTGTATATCCAGTCAGTGCCTTTGTAACGAGAAACCAATGACAAGTCAGGAGGGGTTGCTCCAAACCATTTAGAGGCGCCCTTTTCAGAAATTGTAGACTTTATCAGGTCTCCAGTTTTTTCACCGCTAAACATAAGGTTTTCAGCCACATCTTTTTCTGGAATTTCCAAATCTTCAACGAATCTGTTGTAACGCATAAGGCCTAAAGAGTGGCATCCAGAGCAGTAGTTCATAAAAAGTTTAGCACCGTTTTGCAAAGATTTCTTGTCGGTAATATCGGTGTTTGCAGAGTCAAGATGTACGCTTGATGATGCCGCTACCCCGAAAGAAACAAAAGTTGCCAGTAATAATGCTGTTGTGTTTATTATTTTTTTCATGATTTACTCCGTTACCCTTTGCGGAACTTGTTTAACATTTCCTATTGAGGTATATAAGGGCATAAACACAAAGAACCCGAAATAACATATAGTGAAAAGTCTTGCTAATAGAAGATACAAGGCAGTCTCAACCTCTATACCGATAGAGCTAGCTAAGCTTAAATACCATTCTGGAGATATAACTGGCTGGATTCCCAGCCATCCCAGGGAAACAAAACTAACAACGAAGATGCCTAGGGCAACCTTAAATGGCAACGAACGGTAGCGAACCGATTTTACTTTTGATCTGTCAAGCCAAGGCAAAGCAACAAGAATTAAAAGGGCTGCAAACATAGCTAAAACGCCAGGGAATTGAGAACCAAGAATTGGCGGTATTGCCCTTAATATAGTGTAGAAAGGTGTCAGGTACCATAAAGGAGCTATATGTTCAGGTGTTTTAAGAGGGTTAGCCTCAACAAAATTAGCAGCCTCTAAGAAGTAGCCGTTAAGTGCCGGAGCGTAAAACAAAATAGCTGAAAAAAGTATCAAAAATACCACCACAGCAACTATATCTTTAACAGTGTAGTAGGGGTGAAAAGGTATGCCATCTTTTGGTATTCCTTTGTCGTTTTTGTTTTCTTTTATTTCTATCCCGTCAGGATTGTTGGATCCAACATGGTGCAAAGCTACTATATGTAAAAACACCAAAACTACAAGTATCAAAGGCAGGGCAATTACGTGCAATGAGAAAAATCGATTAAGTGCGGGGTCACCTACAGAGTAGTCACCCAAAATCCACACAAGCAGGTCTGGACCAATAAAAGGAACAGATCCAAACAGTGAAATAATAACTTGAGCGCCCCAATATGACATCTGTCCCCAGGGCAAAACATAGCCCATAAAGGCCTCTGCCATAAGGGCAATATAAAGCACCATCCCTAATATCCACAGCAACTCTCTAGGGGCTTTGTATGACCCGTAAAGCAGACCTCGATACATGTGCATATATATCACAACAAAAAATGCAGATGCTCCAGTTGAGTGCATATAGCGGATTAACCAGCCCCAGTTTACGTCTCTCATAATATATTCAACAGAAGCAAAAGCATTAACCGTGTCAGCCTTATAGTGCATAGTTAAAAATATTCCGGTTACTAGCTGTAGCACAAGTACAAGTATTGCAAGTGAACCAAAAAAGTACCAAAAATTGAAATTTCTGGGAGCATAATACTCTGCTAAATGCTCATTCCAAACCTTGGTAAGAGGAAACCTTTGATCTATCCAGTTTTTATTATTATTCATAGTATTAATAAATTTGATTATGCTTTATTGACGGTATTTTTTTCAAAATCAACAGGACTAACACCAACCCTAATCAATGTATCAGAAACAAAATGATAAGGCGGGATGACTAGGTTTGTTGGCGCGGGTGCGCCCTCGTAAACCCTTCCTGCTAGGTCAAATTTAGATCCGTGACAAGGACAGTAAAAGCCCCCTTTCCAGCGGTCTCCACCAAGGTCGGCAGCGCCCACCTCCGGCCTGTAAGTTGGAGAACATCCAAGATGCGTGCAAACGCCTACAATAACAGCGATTTCAGGCCTTATTGAGCGATGTGACGAGTTAATATAAACGGGTTGTTGTGACTTTGAGTTGCCAGAACCATCTGGGTCTGCAAGCTCAGCATCAAGAGAACCTAGATTGGCAAGAGTTTGCTCGTCGCGTTTAAAAATCCATACAGGTTTTTTTCTCCACAGCACTCGAACAAGTTGACCGTTTTCAAGCTTGCTTATATCAACATCAATCGGAGCTCCTGCAGCTTTTGCTCTAGCAGATGGACTCCATGTAGACAAAAAAGGCCAAGCAACAAAGCCAACACCGACAGCTCCGACAACGCTAGTAGCGTTTGTCAATAGTCGTCTTTTTTTAAGGTCAATTTCTTGTTCCGCCATAGTTCTTTGTTTCCTTGTTGATGGTTTTGAAGGTTTAACGTTCGTTAAAGTTGGAATATTATAGTGTATAAGTAAAGCAAAGTCGATACCAATGTTTTATTATTAAGAGTACGTACAACTATTTGGAATCAACCTTTACGTTTATTTTATTAATATGTGAAAGATCGTCAAGCTTTTGCAGGGTTTCGAGTACTAGCTTTTCTTGTTGTCTAGCTTTAAAGGCGACAGATTGGTCGCAAGCAACAAAGGTGGCTGTTTTTTCATCTATTGTAGAAAGTCTAATGGTAGCCAGGGAGGGTGGAAGCAAGGGCACAAGCTTGTCGTTTATAAGGTTATATGTCTTTGCCTTGTTTACAAGGCTACCTAAACTGCCCTTGTGAGAGAATTCAGCTACATTAACAGGTTCGTTTTTATTTTGTTGCATAAATATAATTGTCTAGGCGTCAATTTTTACATTTGCAGGGCCAATATTATGGTTAATTTTATACTACTAATAGTTGACAATGAACAGGTGTTGCTAAGTATAAAGTTGAACGCACGCTAATCTCGAGAAAACACAATTTAAAATGTTAACGTTAATATGTTGGGAGTTTGCCCATAAAGATTAATATATAGTACGGCATATATGAGAAAATAGCACTATTTTTCGAAAACCAATTTAACCACATTAATGAGCATAATAAATAAAGTCGCTGCAAAGATAGTGGGGTCAAGGAACGACCGCTTTGTTAAGAAGCTCTATAAGACAGTTGCAGTAATTAATTCCTTCGAAGAGGGGCTTAGTTTAATTAGCGACGATGAACTTAAAGCAAAAACACTAGAATTTAAAGACAGAATCGCTAAAGAAGAGAGCCTAGAATCAATTCTTCCAGAGGCTTTTGCAGTTATGAGAGAGGCCTGCACAAGGGTTCTTGGCCTTAGGCATTACGATGTTCAGTTAATAGGCGGAATGGTTTTAAATGACGGCAATATTGCAGAGATGGGGACTGGAGAAGGAAAAACACTGGTTGCCACCCTTCCGGCATATCTAAACGGCCTTAGCGGGCGCGGAGTTCATATAGTGACGGTTAATGACTATCTAGCTGCACGCGACGCTGAATGGATGGGAGGCGCTTTTGATTTTTTAGGGCTTAGTGTAGGAGCTATAACTGGAAACCTGTCACCAGAAGAACGAAAGAAAATCTACCAGTGTGACGTTGTCTATGCAACTAATAACGAGCTTGGATTTGATTATTTAAGAGACAACATGGCTTTTAACAGTGAACAAAAAGTTCAAAAGTCTCTTGATTTTGCAATTGTTGATGAGGTTGACTCAATTCTTATTGATGAGGCAAGAACGCCACTGATTATTTCTGGGCCATCTGATGATTATTCAGATATATACCGAGCCATTAACCAAATGATTCCAAGCTTTACTAAACAGGTAGAGAGCGGAGAAGGCAAAGAGATAGTGGTAGAGGTAAAGGGAGACTACACAGTTGACGAGAAACACAAACAAGTCTTTTTGACTGACGATGGACACGCTAAAGCAGAAACCTTGCTTATCAAAGCCGGCGCTCTTCAAGAAGGCGCCAGCCTCTATGACGCTAGCAATATTTTGCTTATGCAACACATAAGCTCTGGGCTAAGGGCGCATATATTGTTTCAAAAAGATGTTGACTATATTGTTGCAGAGGATGAGATTGTCATTGTCGATGAGTTTACTGGAAGAAGTATGCCTGGCCGTAGGTGGTCAGAAGGGCTTCATCAGGCGATAGAAGCAAAGGAAGGGGTGAGCATAAAGAAAGAAAACCAAACCTTGGCTTCGATTACCTTTCAAAATTACTTTAGGCTCTATAAAAAGCTTTCTGGAATGACCGGAACAGCAGACACAGAGGCGGTAGAGTTTCAAGATATTTATGGGCTAGAGTGTGTAGTAATCCCTCCCAACAAACCCTCTTCAAGGGTTGATTCTTCAGACCAAATATATCTCACCACCGAAGAAAAGTTTGAAGCAATAGCCAACGACGTTATTAATTGCCAAAAGTCTGGTCAACCAGTTTTGGTTGGAACTAGCAGCATTGAAAATTCAGAGTTAATCTCTGGCCTCCTTAAAAAGAAAAAAATAAAGCACGAGGTTTTAAATGCTAAACAGCATGAGAGAGAGGCCGCTATTATTGCCAATGCTGGATCAACAGGGGCGGTAACTATTGCTACCAATATGGCCGGTCGCGGTACAGATATTGTTCTTGGAGGCAGGGCTCCAGAAAACCCTACAGAGGTGCAAAAGGGCGAATGGAACAAACAGCACGAAAACGTTATCAATGCTGGAGGTCTTCATATTGTAGGGACCGAGCGCAATGAATCACGTAGGGTTGATAACCAGCTAAGAGGGAGAGCAGGAAGACAGGGAGATGTTGGTTCGACACGCTTTTATTTGTCGCTTGAGGATAGCCTGATGCGCATATTTGCCAGTGAAAAAATGGCGTCCATGATGAAGAGGCTTGGCATGGAAAAGGGCGAGGCAATTGAACACAAAATGGTCAATCGAGCTATTGAAAATGCACAAAAGAAAGTCGAAGGGATGAACTATGATGCCCGCAAACATTTATTGGAATATGATGACGTTGCTAACGACCAAAGAAAGGTTATATACGGACTTCGTGACGAGCTAATGAGTTCTGACGATGTACAAGAGAGACTTGCCACTATGCGCAGAACAGTTATTGGCGATATTTATACTGGGTACATATCAACAGCTCAGGCAGAAGAAGACTGGGATGTTGAAGGTCTGCACAATGCGCTTAAGGCTGACTATGCTGCCGACCTTCCTATACAGCAATGGTTAGATGAGGGGCTTGATGTTGACGAGCTCGAGGAAAAGATTATTGAAGAGCTTGTTGATATTAGCAAGCAAAAAGAGGAGCTTGCGGGAGAGGTGCAAATGCGAGGCTTTGAGAAAGCTGTAATGTTAAAGGCGCTTGACCATTACTGGAAAGAACACCTTGCATCTATGGACTATCTGCGCCAAAGCGTAAACTTGCGTGGTTATGCTCAAAAAAATCCAGCACAAGAATACAAGCGCGAATCTTATGCCATGTTTACTACGCTGTTAGACACTATAAACATAGAGGTTGTAAAGGCGCTATCATCTGTAGTAATTAATGAAAAAACCAGCGCTTCTGAAATAGAACAGCAGGACAACAAAGGCGCCAGTTATCAACACAACAAACCAAACAATGGTGCACCACAGGACAACAAACCAAAAAAGAAAATTGGCAGAAATGAGCCGTGCCCTTGTGATTCAGGAAAAAAATACAAGCACTGTCATGGCAGGTGATTGTGTCAGAATTACGATAACACGCTTTATGTTATTAAGCCAGTCACAGAAAATCATGGTTATATAATAAGACAATGCGCAAATTGACAATACTAAAACCAGATGACTGGCATCTACATGTTAGATCAGGAGGTGAGCTGCAATCGGTAATTGGCATGAGCTCAGCACAAATGGGAAGAGCGATTATTATGCCCAACCTAAGCCCACCAATTACAAGCGTTGAGCAAGCACTAATTTATCGTGAAGAGATACTTGGCGCTCTGCCGAATGGACACACATTCGAACCATTAATGGTTTTGTACTTAACTGACAACACCTCAGTCAAAGAGATAGAGCTTGCAGCTAATAACGAGTTCATTAAGGCGGCAAAGTTATATCCATCAGGGGCCACAACCAACTCCGACAAGGGGGTGACAGATATTAGCAAGATTTACCCCGTTCTAGAGTCGATGCAAAAAAACGGCATGCCATTGTTGGTACACGGAGAAATAACCCACAAAGAGGTGGATATTTTTGATAGGGAGGCTGCATTTATTGACCAGGTTCTTGAAAAGACAATCAAAAACTTTCCTAGCCTTAAAGTAGTGTTTGAGCATATAACTACTAAAGATGCTAAAGATTTTGTGCTTTCATGCAAAGACAATGTTGCAGCCACAATAACCCCGCACCACCTATTAGCAAACCGGAACAATATGCTTGTTGGAGGTATTCAGCCACATTATTATTGTCTCCCAGTCCTTAAAAGAGAGGACCCACATCAGTTAGCCTTATTAGATGCTGCAACTAGCGGCAATCCCAAGTTTTTCTTGGGCACAGATTCAGCGCCGCACCCCAAAGAAAGTAAAGAGTCGTCCTGTGGTTGCGCCGGAATCCTAAACTCTCATTGCGCCATAGAGCTATATGCAACAGCATTTGAATCTAAAGACGCGCTCGACAAGCTTGAAGGTTTTGCCTCTAAGTTTGGTCCCGATTTTTACTCATTACCAAGAAACAAAGAAACAATAACCATAACAAAGCAACAATGGAAAGTACCAAATAGCTATGTACTGGGAAATTCTACAGTTGTGCCGTTTATGGCTGGAGAAAATATTAGCTGGAAGATGGACTAGATATTAAAGAAGTCTTTAGCCTTTTTAGTGTCAATTTCTATTTGTTTTTTTAACTCTGCAAAAGAGTCAAATTTTTCCTCATCTCTAACCTTGTGCTTAAAGGTGACCTTGGCATTTTTTCCATAAACGTCTTTTGCAAAGTCAAAAATATACACCTCTAGCAATGTTCTTTCGCCACCAATGGTTGGGCGCTTGCCAAGATTACAAACCCCGTAATAGCGCTGTTTTTCTATTTCTACAATGACAGCAAAGACGCCAAGAATAGGACTAAGCCTCCTTCTTATGGGAATATTGATTGTTGGAAAATTAATTGTCCTCCCCTTTTTGTTTCCATGAGCTATCCTGCCCTCAATGCTAAACTCTCTGCCAAGTAAATTTGCAGCTTCTGACAAGCCGCCCTTGTCCAGTAGTGACCTAATTTTTGAGCTGCTTATTCTTTTTTGGCTATAAAGAATGCTGTGAGTATTCTCAACGCCAAAAAAGTATTTTTTGGAAAACCTCTCAAGCATTTTTAGGTCGCCCATTCTGTCTTTTCCGAATCGAAAATCGTCCCCTATTAGAAGATATTTGATGTTAAGTTTAGTAACTAGTATTTTTTCAACAAAATCTTCCGCAGTTATTTCCGAGAAGCGTCGATTAAAATTAATGATCAGATGTTTGTTTACTCCAATTTTTTCAAGCATAAGGTGCTTTTCCCTAAAGCTGCTTATAGAGGGCTTAGGCCTATTGAAAAAAGCCTGTGGTGTAGGGTGGAACGAGATAACCAACAAAGGTACTTCTAATAATTTAGATTTTTCAAGCGCCCTAAGTATAATCTTTTGGTGGCCTAAATGGACCCCATCAAAGTTGCCAATAGTAACAACACAGCCTTCAAGCCTTGATAGATTATGTAGACCGCGAATAATTTCCATTAGTGTATTTTAGTGCCGACAATTAGATTGATCAATAATATGTTTTTCTTGTTTAAGGAGACAGCAAGCAATGTTTTCTATTTAATGCCCAAGGGGTCTTCCGGATTTATGCCATCCATAAAGAGTTTGTCAATATCTTCATGGGTGACCTGATAGACACAACCAATCCAGTTGCTAATAATGGCGCCAGCAGCATCGCGCCATGTGTTATCAAGAGTATTGGCAATAAGGCTTTCAGGAAAGTCTGCTATTGTGAATTCTGAGCTGAGAAGCTTCGACTTAAACTCTCTAAGAATAGCTTTACTTTGTTCGTTTAGGTAATTGTCTGGAAATACTGGATAGTCGGAACGATTGCCTACTAAAAAAGAAGAAACCTCCCTCTTGTACTCCTTCAATAGGCTGATGCTGTCATATTCGGGGTGCCCTTGGAAAAGCACAATTCTGAACAAGTCGTCACTTACACACATATGGGCACCAACGTCGCCCTTAACCAGAACTTCAACACCTGCATCTTTAAATTGTTTTAGAGAAATTTCATTAAAGCGAGAGTGAGGCACATCAAAGCGCGTATTTATACCTTTAAGGATGGGGTGTTGCCTAGCAATGACTTCGTGCGGGAAAACGCCCCAACACTTTTCGCCTATAGACTGTCTTTTTTTGTCATAACGAAACTCCATTACTGCGTGTGTAGCTAAACATGAGCATATGGTAGAGGTTACGTTATTGTATGACCAGTCAATTACATCTTTTAGGTCCTCATAAAAAGGCTCCTCAGATAGGTTTGCCTGTTCAACAGGAGCCCCAGTAACAATAAGAGCATCCAATCCTTGAGACTTGATATCTTCAAAGTCTTTGTAGTACTTAGATATATGTTTTTTAGACTCATCACTGCGCTCAATTGATGGCAGAGTGAAAGGGTGAAGACAAAATTGTGCAATTTGATTTGCTCGTCCAACTAGCCTGAAGAACTGTCTTTCTGTTGCCTCAAGCGCTGCATCTGGCATCAAGTTAAGTAGACCAACATGCAACTCCCTTATGGCCTGGTGGGTTGCACGATCTTTTGTAAGTACGGTTTCGCCCTCTTCTCTTAGTCTTTCAAATGCGGGCAGTTTTGAGTTAGCAATAAGTGGCATTATTCTAAAGACTCATAAATTAATTCAAATACTTGTTCTGAGTTTTTACAGCTATACAATGATTCACTATCAATAGTGTAACCATACTTAGTAGCAATTTCAGCATATTTTGGCTTTCTGTGTTCAATCAGGCGTGGAAATATCCAACGGACAAAGTCGTCTGGAGCTATTTGAGCTACATAAATCATCCCTCTTTCCTTTAAGTAAATCTTTAGCTGTTCTTGTAAGAATTGAGCTTGATAATACAAAGGCTTAGGGCGCGAAAGCGCTCTCTTAGTAAGGGTTTCCTCGTTTGCTTTGCTGGCTCTAATATATATAATTATAGTGTTCTCTGCTAGAACCTGATAGACATTGTCATCATCTATCTCACACAGGCTACCCCCAGCATCATTGATAAAGTTAGTAGAGCCAGATTTTTTGGCTCTAGAAATAAAACTGGGAACATCTAGCATCGCCCTAGATTCTGCCTCTTTGTGTAGGCCTTGGCGATAAACAAACTCCTCAAAAGGAAGTCCTCCTAGGTCAGGGTTACCAACTTTTCCCAAAAAAGCAGACACAGAGGAAAGGTTGTCAAATGTTATATGGTTACTTATACTAATCGACTTGTCTTTTAACAGCTTGTCTAGCCAAGGGTCCTTCTTAGCTCTGCCTGTAATATTGTCTAAGATTGCCTCGTTAAGGTATTTCGCGCCTATACGGTAATCTCCAGAGTAATGAAACCATTTGTCGTCTGCACACAACAGTTTTGCAAGGTGAGTTTTGCCAACACCCGACATACCAAGCAGAGTAAGCCTTTTTTCTGGCATTTGACGAAATTGTTCTGCAGATAGTTTCATAATAAAGCGTTTGTTAAATTAATCCGTCCTTTTTAAACATAGAGCGAATACCGCGAATACCTTGTCGTATTCTGTGTTCATTTTCAATTAATCCAAAGCGAACATAGCTATCACCATTGTTGCCAAAACCAAGCCCAGGAGAAACACCAACCTTGGCAAATTTTATCAGTTTTTTTGTAAACTCAAGAGACCCTAGACTTATGTAATGTTCAGGTATTTTAGCCCAAACAAACATGGTAGCCTTTGGAGGGGTAACTTCCCAGCCAATAGACTTAAGCCCGTTACACAAAACATCCCTTCGATTTTGATACATCATTGCAATTTCTTTAACACATGACTGGTCGCCTTCAAGGGCCTCTATAGAGGCTACCTGTATTGGAGTAAAGACACCGTAGTCTAGGTAAGATTTTATTTTTCCTAGCGCCTTCACAAGTAAAGGATTGCCAACCATAAAACCCACCCTCCAGCCAGGCATATTATAGCTCTTGGAGAGCGAAAAAAATTCAACAGCTATATCTTTTGCGCCTTCAACCTGTAGTATGCTTGGAGACTCATATCCGTCAAACACAATGTCGGCATAGGCCAAGTCTTGAACAACCCAAATATTGTTAGCCTTTGCTATGCGTATTATTTTTTCAAAGAAGACTAGATCTGCACACTCCGATGTTGGGTTAGATGGATAATTAATAACCAGCATTTTAGGTTTCGGCCAGGTATTGTTAATTGACCTTTCCAATTCTGAAAAGAAGTCGTCCTCTGGGCCGCAAGGGATATGCAATATATCTGCCCCCGCAATAATAAATCCGTATGGATGGATAGGATAGGCTGGGTTTGGCACTAGAACGGTATCTCCAGGCCCTACAACTGCCTGAGCTAAGTTTGCAAGTCCCTCTTTGGAGCCTATAGTTACGATAGCCTCTGTATCAGGGTCAAGGTCAACATCGAAACGTCTTTTATACCAGTTAGTAATAGCAACCCTTAATCGGGGAATACCTCTAGATGCTGAATATCTGTGGGTGTCTGGACGCTTCGCGGTTTCAATCAACTTGTCAACTATATTTTTAGGTGTGGGTTGATCAGGGTTACCCATACCGAAATCGATAATGTCCTCGCCCCTTGCGCGAGCCTTAGTTTTTAGATCGTTAGTGATAGCAAAAACATAGGCGGGAAGCCTTTTTACTCGTGGAAAGTCTTCGTTCATTATTTAATTCCCAGCAGTTCAATCTCAAAAACTAAAGTTGCATTGGGCGGTATTATGCCTCCAGCACCTATAGGACCATAAGCCAAATCTGGAGGTATGGTAAGCTTACGCTTGCCTCCAGGCTTTATTCCAACAAGCCCTTGATCCCAGCCAGGTATTACCTCTCCAGCGCCCAGAGCAAATTCAAATGCCTGATTTCTGTCGACACTTGAATCAAATTTTTTGCCGTTTGAAAGCCACCCGGTATAGTGTACAGACGCTAAATCGCCCGGCTTTGCGCTAGCGCCATTTCCTGTCTGCAGCTCTTCAATAATTAATTCTGCCATATGCTTTTGTTTTAGTACTCCAATGTAATATTATAAGAGCTAAATTTTCTAATATTTAAAACTCCGCAATCTAACAATAAATATTGCCCCTTGATTCCATTCAAAATCCCAGAAATATTAGCGGACTTGTCAAAGCTTAGTGAGGTGATTTTGCTGGGATATTTCTCTACAGGATAGTTAATTGTCAACACATCATCACTTGTCTTTTTTGCCCCAGTCTGTTTTATGAGGGGAGAAATTTTATCTAGCATCTCGTCCCTAGTTCTTTTCAAGTCAACGTGATCTACATCGTTTTGTAGCATCTTGCGCCAATTTGTTTTATCGCTTACGTACCTCTTAAGTTCGACCTCTATTTGTCCAGACTTGAGTCTAGTGTCAACCTCAAGTATTGGCAAGCCCCTGATTGCTCCTTGGTCAATCCAGCGACCAGGAAGGTTGCTTTTTCTAGTTATGCCAACCTTTACTCCAGAAGAGTTTGCCAAATAGACAATATGCGGGGCGAAGCAGTGACTGAGACCCCAATCTGGCTCCCTACAGGTTCCAAGGTGGTGGTGGCATTGTTCCGGACGCATAATACACATGTCACATTGAGCCAGCTTCTGACAGCATGGATAGCAATAACCCTGTGAGTAGCTCTTGTTAGTTTTTCGTCCACAATTCGAGCATTTTATTTGGCCATCGAAGTTAAGGCTAATTTTCTCACCAATTAGGTCATTCATGCTCAACAGTTTTTCATTAATTGGCAGTCTATATTGGACCATGCCCATGTCAAGGCTTGTATGCATTTTTGCAATCAGGCCGCTGATTTGCACAGCTATTAACCTTTAAACAATAGCTGCTGAACCTCTAAATATTGTTTAGCGGTTTTGTCAACTATACCTTGTGGCAATGTAGGAGCAGGAGGCTCCTTGTTCCAGTCAAGCGTCTCCAGATAGTCGCGGATAATTTGCTTGTCAAAACTTTTGGGGCTGTTACCTGGCTGATAATCAGATTTAGGCCAAAAACGAGACGAATCAGGCGTAAGAACCTCGTCCATAAGAGTCAACTTATTGTTTTCATCGAGCCCAAACTCAAACTTAGTGTCTGCAATTATTATGCCCCTTTGAAGGGCGTAATTAGCAGCAAACTTGTAGATATTAATGCTCACATTTTTGACCTGTTCAGCCATGTCTAAACCAAGCATTTCAACTGTACGATTATAATCAATGTTTATGTCGTGCTCACCTAGAGCCGCTTTAGTAGATGGTGTGTATATAACCTCTGGTAGCTTTGCTGCTAAGTCCAGGTTTTCTGGCAGCGACACGCCACAGACAGACCCAGTTTTTTGGTAATCTTTCCACCCAGAGCCAATAATATAACCTCTAACAATTGCCTCAACCGAAAGAGGCTTTAATTTTTTTACAATAACCGCTCTGCCCTTCATAAGACTAGCCTCATCTGCAGGTAGGACGCTCTCTATAGGTTCATTTATTATGTGATTTGCAATGATATGTCTTGTTTTTTCGAACCAATGGTTAGATATGGAGGTGAGAACAACACCTTTGTTTTTTATTGGCCTATCAAAAACCACATCAAAGGCGCTTATTCTGTCAGTTGCAACCATTAACAAGCGTGAATCATCAATCTGATAAACGTCTCTCACCTTGCCTTTTTGTAGTAGGGGTAAGCTAAGAGATGTGCTTAAAAATTTATCCATGTTTAGGTGTTCAAAGATTTAGCAAGTATTTTAATCTATTCTTGCTAAACAATATCCATAAACCAGCATAAACATAGAAAGATTAAAGGCTGTTTAATATATTTTTTGCGCGTTTTTTAAATACAGCCAGGTCTATAGGGTTAATTTTTCTCTGCTCAGGTATGTTGTACTTTAATGGGTCCTTTCTTTCACCCTTATAGCGTATTTCGTAATGTAGGTGAGGCCCCGTAGAGTTTCCGGTAGAGCCAACGTAACCAATGACTTCACCTTTCTTTACTTTTTTGTTTGTTTTTAGACCTTTAGCAAACTTTGATAAGTGAGCATAAACAGTTAGGTGGTCATTTCCGTGTTTTATATATACGACATTGCCCAACCCTCCATTGCGTCTAGCCAGCTTAATAAAACCGTCAGCTGTGGAGTAAACTGGAGTGCCTTTTTTAGCTGTATAGTCTACCGCTCTGTGTGGCCTCCATTCTTTTAAAATAGGGTGGTAACGAGATTTTTGAAATTTAGAGCTTATGCGTTTATAGTTAAGAGGCGCGCTTAGAAAAGAAGACCTAACAGACAACCCAGAGCTATCGTAATAGTCAACATTGCCATACCTATCTTTGTATGAAAATAAAGCAATATTTGTGGACTTGCTTTTGAAAATTAAAGCCATAGGGTTTTTATTGTTGCTACCAATAATGATAAACTTGTCGCCCTTCATTAGGTCTCTTTTAAAGTTGACCTTCCAAGAAAAAACACGCACAATAGTGTCAACAATTAAAGGGTCAACGTTAGCTTTTTTTGCGTCATAGCTAAGCGAACTGTTTATAGTTATGGTTTTTGTTTCTATACTTTTAAGGTTGTTTTTCTTATTTTTGTTGGTAATAAAGTAGTTACCACTATTGTCAACATTAACCCACCTGTCTTGCTTAACATTGTAAGATAAGAACTCAAACTGCTTGTTTTTGTCTACACCTATACTTAAAGTTTGGCCTATTACCAGACTATTCAAGTCTTTATTGTTGTTGCTAGAAGATAAAACATTTGACAAGGTTTTGTTGTTAAATCCAAGCATAGAAAAGTACAGACTAAGAGTGTCGCCTTTTTTTACTATGAAGCGGTATTCAGTTTCAGCAGCACTAACAGATATTGCTATTGCTGCGCCTAAAGCGACTGATATCCAGAACCTGTAAGACTTGTTTAATTTTTTAAGTGTTGCTCTATACATAACAATTTATTACCTCTAATGCGACCGCCCTTGCTTGCTTATCTTGTTCAACCACATCCTTTAGAGTGGTTGATTCAAAGCTCGTAATTTTACCTAAAGTTTGCTCTATTACCTTGTTTATATCCAAAAAGTTAATTTTGTTGCTAAGAAAGGCACTAACAGCGACCTCGTTTGCAGCATTAATTGTAAGCATACAGCTACCTCCCTTTTTTAATGCCTCATAGGCAAGACCAAGGCAAGGGAACCTTTTGTAATCTGGAGAGTAAAACTCTAATTTCTGTTTAGTTAAATCTATCTGTTCGACCCCAGAATTAATACGAGATGGGTAAGATAAAGCATAAGACACAGCAGTACGCATGTCTGGAACTCCAAGCTGAGACATGGTAGACCCGTCATCAAAGTATACTGAAGAATGGACAATACTTTGAGGGTGTACAATAACGTCAATTTGGCTTGAATTTAAAGAAAACAAATAGTGAGCTTCAATAACCTCTAGCCCTTTATTCATCATGGTTGCAGAGTCTACAGATATTTTTTCTCCCATGCTCCAGTTGGGGTGAGAGCATGCTTGTTCTGGGGTAACTGATTGCATTTTGCTAAGAGGTGTGTGCAGAAAGGGACCGCCACTAGCAGTTAGCTGTATTTTGCTTAGAGACTTAATACTGTTAGCGTTAGCAGAGCCATTATTTGTGTAAAGTGTCTCCCCTTGTAAGCATTGGAAGATAGCGCTATGCTCGGAGTCAACAGGAATAAGACAACCCCCAGAATTGTTGATGGCTTTTATAAATATATCGCCAGCCATAATTAAAGACTCTTTGTTTGCCAGCATAACTCTTTTTCCAGCATTTGCGGCGGCTAGAGCAGAAGGCATGCCAGCGGCACCAACAATTGCAGCCATAACGTAGTCTGTTTGTTTGTGTTTAGCTATTGTGCAGAGTGCCTCTTTCCCGCTAAGCACTTCTGTGTCATTATCAAGAGCCCTCATTAATTTAGCTGCAGATTCTTCATCAGCCATTACTACAAATTTTGGCTCAAACTTACTACACAGTTCTGCCATCAAGCGCCAGTTTGTGTTGGCACTCATAGCAAAAATGTTGAATTTGTCAGGGTGAAGGTCTACTACTGAAAGTGTACTGTTGCCGATTGAGCCTGTTGCTCCAAGCAGAGTAATGTTTTTCATAATAGCTCAAGCCCCAAAACAAAAAAAGGTGCCGCAGCTGTCAAGCTGTCAATTCTATCTAGAATGCCTCCATGTCCTGGTAATATTTGGCCGCTGTCCTTGATTCCCGATACGCGCTTAAACAAGCTCTCATACAGGTCGCCTAGAACAGAAGCACAAGCAACAACTAAAGTCAAAATCAAATAACCCAAATAATTCTCGTACATGGGGTCTTGATCGTTAACATAAAGAGCAAAAAAACCTACCATCATAAGTATAGAAAATGTGGCGCCACCTATAACACCCTCTATAGTCTTTTTGGGGCTAACAAAAGGAGACAGCTTGTTTCTTCCTAAAGACCTTCCAACAAAGTATGCCCCAGAGTCTGCAGCCCAAACAATTAATATAAGCAGCAAGAACCAGGCCGGACCATAGTTTAAATGTAAATAGCTAAGAGATAGCCACATAGGAACCAACAACATAATTCCACTTACTATCCTTGCAGGTAGAGGGTCAAACCAAAGCTTAGTTTTTTGTGGGTAGCTAATTACCCAGAAAAGATTAACAAGCCACCATACCACAGAAAGATATAAGACCAAAGAAAAAGCCAAAGTAAGGTCGCTAAGGTAGACCGATAAAGCTACAACAAACAACGAATATGTAGCCCTTAAAATAAGATTGCGAATGTTAATTAGTCTGGAAAATTCCCAACAGCCGAGCGCCACAAATAGCAACAAAAAATAAGAAAAATATTCTTTGGGAATGTTAAATATAGACCAGATAAATATAGGTGCCAATATAACAGCGGTAACTATTCTTTTAACTAAACTACTTTTCACAAGCCCTCCTTTCGAGACCCAAACCTGCGGTCCCTATTGTTAAAGCTTTGTACTGCTAAATCTAATTCGTCAGCACTAAAGTCGGGCCACAAAACGTCTGTGAAATATAGTTCGCTATAGGCTATATCCCACAACAAAAAGTTACTTAGCCTTAGCTCTCCACTGGTCCGAATCAACAAATCAACGCTTGGTTCGTTAGCTAAAGATAACTGACCAGCGAAGGTTTCAGGGTTAATATCGCTTGCATTAATTTCACCACTTGAGCAAAGCTCAGCTATGCGCCTAGAGGCTTGCGTTATATCCCACCTACCGCCATAGTTAGCAGCAATAATCAGGGTTAGGCCTGTATTGTTTTGCAGCAACTTTATAGCATCTTTAGCGCCTCTTTGAATTTCATTAGAAAACAAAGACATGTCACCAATAATCTTAAGTTTGATGTTGTTTTTGTCAAGCCTAGAAGTTTCAGTTTGTAAAACCATCAAGAAAAGATTAAATAGTGACGAGGTTTCTTCTTGAGAGCGATTTTTGTTCTCGCTGCTGAAGGCAAAAAGGGTTAAGGTTTCTACTTGGTTGCTTGCACAGTGCTTGACAATATCTCTAACAGCTTTCACCCCTTTTTTATGGCCGCTAGCTCTTGGCAAAAAACGTTTTTTCGCCCAACGACCGTTACCGTCCATAATAATCGCAATGTGTTTGGGAAAATTCATAGGCGCTTATTATACCTGCAGAGACATAATTATGTCTCTGGCAGAGACATAAGCATTCATACAAGAACTAATACTGCAAACTAAACCAAACTCAGCAACAATAAAATGCCCTTCATTGTTTAACATCTAATATCATTTCAGCTAGTCTTGTTAGTTACGGTAAAATTCAAGTTATGAGCCTAACAAAGAGAGTTATCCCATGTTTAGACGTGCGCGACGGGCGGGTGGTTAAGGGTGTCCAATTTGTAAATATAAAAGACGCCGGGGATCCGGTTGAAGTGGCAAGACGTTACGACCAACAGGGCGCTGACGAAATTACTTTTTTAGATATTACGGCTTCTCATGAAGGCCGCGACACCACCATACACATGGTAGAAAGTATTGCTGAACAAGTCTTTATACCACTAACCGTAGGAGGGGGCATCCGTAAAGCAGAAGATGTGCGAGCAATGCTCAATGCTGGCGCTGACAAGGTGGCTGTTAATTCGGCTGCAATCAATAACCCCGGTTTGATTAATGAGCTATGTTCAAGGTTCGGTTCGCAGTGTATTGTTATAGCTATAGATGCAAAGCAGGTTTCTACAAAACCCGCAAGATGGGAAATATTTACTCATGGTGGGCGTAAGCCAACAGGTATTGATGCAGTTAAGTGGGCACAAAAAATGACAGAGGGTGAAGATGGTGCGGGAGAAGTTTTGCTTACCTCGATGGATCAGGATGGAGTAAAAAACGGCTTCGATTTGGCATTAACCAGAGCAGTTTCTGATGCAGTTTCGGTACCCGTAATTGCCTCTGGAGGGGTAGGAACGTTAGAACACCTATCTGACGGAGTGATTAAAGGCGGAGCTGATGCGGTATTAGCTGCCAGTATATTTCATTTTGGAGAATATACCGTGCTGGAGGCGAAAACAGCGATGCAAAAAAAAGGCATTGAGGTTAGGATATAGACTGACTCGATTGATTATCAAAAAATTTACGTGTATCATTCGCGCTTTGAAAAAATAAGGCTTCTATGAACGTTAAAAAAGAATTATGGGTACTGCTGGCTTCTTTTGTGCTACCAATAGCGCTTGGAACAGCGTTTTTCTATTTAAATCCTGGTGCATTTACAGGTAATACAGTTAACTACGGCGAGTTTGTTAACCCAGTAGTTGTTACACAAGAACAGGATTTGGTTTTTGCTAATAATGACCAGGGTAGCGTGCATGGCTTATGGACGCTTGCTTATAAAACTAACCAGTGTGATGATCTATGTATAAAAGTGCTAAGCGATATGGAAACTATCCGCATTCTTATGAACGAAGATATGCGTCGTATCCAGAGGCTTCTATTGGTCCCAAGCATTACAACAGAAACAGAGAAATTAGAAGTTTTGCTCGCCACTCTTAGCGAAGACTTGTCCAATAGCCTTAGCAAGTTTCCAAACAATAGTTTATTTCTAATTGATCCTATTGGCAACGTAATGATGCGTTACGACCCTTTTGATATAGATATTAGGCTTGTGGTAAAAGACTTAAAAAGGCTTTTTAAATACTCTCGTATCGGTTAATAACAACTATTCATGCCATCCCTAAAAGACCTGCTCGGACTTTGCAAACTTAAAGTAGTAGCACTTATTTTATTAACTGCAGTTGTAGGTATGTTTTTAGCTGTACCAGCACCATACCTACCTGACCCATATGTAGTTATAAGTGCTTCTTTAGGAATTAGTCTTTCCGCAGCATCTGCTGCGGTATTTAATCATATAGTTGATGAACAGATAGATACGCAGATGTCACGCACTGATCAGCGCCCTTTGCCGCAAGGCAAAGTTAGCCGTAATCAGGCCCTGGTTTGGGGCGTATTCTTGGGCATAATTGGCCTAGGTATCTTGCAACTATTTGTTAACACCATAACTATGGTGTTAACGTTTATCTCCTTGATAGGCTATGCAGTTATTTATACGATGTATCTAAAACGTGCCACACCTCAAAATATAGTTATTGGTGGAGCTGCTGGAGCTGCGCCACCTGTACTAGGATGGACAGCAGTGTCAGGCAC
>FUWD013185416.1_pt1 | contig 24017 bp, 24 predicted proteins | sample 1063281 | NCBI WGS metagenome assembly FUWD01 (sample SAMEA79048168, study PRJEB19326) | metagenome | biome: marine | reverse complement strand
AATTGTCTCAGGTTCATCTGGTACTGCAGCAGCTAAAAAAGTAGCATTAGAGGCTGTCGGTGTTGCGGTTGGTAAAACACCAAGTGAAACCGCTAACTTGATGCGCAAGATATTGAATGGATAAAAAGCAGATAGGAAAATAATGGTGGCGCGTAGGTTATGGACAGCGCTGCAACAAGTAATTCGCTCAGTTCTAATAATTCTTTTTCCACTTGCATTTATAACTTTATTTGCTTGGGCAACTGCTGGTAGCACTTACGGAACTACTTCTGATCCAATGCGGGCAGCTGTTTGGCTTTGGTTAGGTTCACACCTAACCCCATTTAACATAACAAGTAATGAAGTAAGTGGCTATCTCTCCTATTTACCACTTGGCGCAGTTGTTTTGCCTTGGCTGACTATGCGCCTTGGGTATAAAAGAGTTCTTGAAGCAGTTGAAAATAAAAAAGTTAGTCGAGCATATTTTATTATCGCCTACTTATTAATCTATTTACTTCTCACTTTAATTTCTAGTAATTCACAAGTTTCCACTGATCTATTTAGGGGGTTAGGAATTTTATTCATTCTACTTCTAACCGCTACCACAGATCTTAAGGTTGAAAATTCTATAAAGTTGCCAGTACAAATCTTCCTGATCATGTTAGGTATTGCCGGTATCTTATTTTCTATTTCTTTAATGCTTAATTTTTCAACTGCGAAAAACTTAACTATTGTGCTAAATCCAGGGATATTAGGCGGCCTACTTTTGCTACTACTGCAGTTGTTATACCTACCAAATATAATCTTTACCACCCTTAGTTATATTTTAGGCTCTGGCTTTTCATTAGGGAAAGGTACTGAAATCTCACCATTTATATTTAACTTAAGAGAGATTCCAGCAATTCCAGTACTAGCCGGACTACCTTCTGATAAGAATATTTGGTTCCTCCTGCCCACATTTATGATCGCAATTTACGGCTGGATTAACTTAACTTTAATATTTAAGTTAAATATTGATACAAAAAGTAAGCGCCAATTAATTTTAAGATTTTTTATTCTTTCAATTTTAGGTGTAATAATTATTGCATTTATTACATCAGGATCATTAATTTCTAGCAATATGTCACCAGTTGGTGTGAATCCTCTAAGAATTGGAGCATTAGTAACAGCGCACCTCTTGCTTGTGCTGCTACTAATGAACTTGTTGCCAAAGGTGTTTAAGAAGAAAGATAGCAAGGGTAGGCTTTCCATATGAGCGCAGTGACTATGGATGGCAAAAAATTAGCCAAGAAGACTAAAGATGGTATAGCTGCTCAAATTAAACAGAGTAATAAGAAATTAGGACTAGGTACTATTTTAGTGGGCGATGATCCAGGCTCACTAGCTTATGTTGAAGGAAAGCACAGTGATTGTGCTGAGGTTGGCATCAACTCAATTAGAGTTAAATTACCTAAAACGGCAAGTGAGCAAGAAATCATCAAAGCTGTAAATGATTTAAATAATAATCCAGAGTGCACTGGTTTTATTGTTCAACTACCACTACCAAAGTCCGTTAATGCTGAAAAAGTCTTACTAGCAATTGATCCTAAAAAAGATGCTGATGGCCTAAATCCAGTCAACTTAGGCAGTTTAGTTTTATCAGCAAATAAAGTAATTCCCTGCACACCTAAAGCAATTTTGGCATTATTAAATGAGTATAAAATTAAGTTATCTGGTAGCAAAGTTTTAATAATTGGTCGAGGTACTACTGTTGGCCGCCCGCTTTCAATCTTGTTATCTCAAAAACCTATTGACGCCACCATTACGCTGGCGCACTCAGCAACAAATAACTTGATGGATTTAATTAAAGAAGCAGATGTATTAGTTGTAGCTATTGGAGTAGCACATTTTATTAAGCCAAATATGGTTAAGCCAGGATGTACCGTAGTTGATGTTGGAATTACTAGAGAAGATGGCAAACTACTAGGTGATGTTGACCCAGCAGTTGCACAAGTTGCCACTTACTTCACACCAACACCAGGTGGCGTCGGACCGATGACAAGGGCTATGTTGCTAAGTAATCTACTTGAGTTAGCAAAGTAATGAAAGAGAGTTTCACACTAGATCAGATTCGTCGCTTTTCACTTGCAGTGGTAATAATTGGTCTAATTATTTCAATTAGTGGAGCAGTTAGAACAGGATCAATTATTTTATCCCTTGGCGCTAGTGCATTTGTTTTAGCTAGGCACTCTCAAGTTAAAGTTAAGCGAAATATTGAACTCATTTTACCGATTATGATCTGTATTATGTTATTTGTCTTAGCTTTATCCCTACCGAACGCTAGATAAATCACCGATTTAGAACTATTTGAAGTAATCAGTAATATTAGCCATACACCCTGAGAGGATTAAATGAGTCGATCTGGAAAAGTAACAGTTGTTGGCGCCGGCTTCTATGGATCAACCACCGCACTTAGACTTACTGAATATAATATTTTTGAAACGGTAGTTTTAACAGATATTGTCGATGGAAAATCTGAAGGCTTAGCTTTAGATATAAATCAATCTAGATCAATTGAAAACTTTGAGACCAAAGTAATTGGTGCAACAACTAATGCTCAAGGCGATGGCTATGAGAAAACTGCTAACTCAGATGTAGTAGTAATAACTGCTGGTCTTCCGAGAAAGCCTGGCATGAGCCGAATGGATTTAATCGGTGTTAATGCTGGCATTGTTCGAGGTGTTGCAGAAAATATTGCAAAACACTCACCTAACTCTGTGATTATTGTGGTTTCAAATCCACTTGATGAGATGACCGCTCTTACTCAGTTGGCAACAAAGTTTTCTTATAATAAAGTGATCGGCCAAGCTGGCATGTTAGATACTGCCAGGTTTACTAATTTTGTTGCTGAAAAATGTGGTGTAGAGATCGCTAGCGTTAAAACATTAACACTTGGTTCACACGGTGAGACTATGGTGCCGGTACCAAGCCGCTGCACTGTAAATGGCAAAGCATTATCTGAGGTCTTATCTGCTAATGAGATTACAGATTTAGTTGATAAAACTCGAAATGGTGGAGCCGAGATTGTGGCATTACTTAAAACAGGTTCGGCTTACTATGCACCATCTGCAGCAGCAGCTCGAATGGCAAGAGCAGTAATTACTGATTCAAATGAGGTAATGCCAGTATGTGCTTGGGTTAATGGTGAATATGGAATTAATGGTGTTTACCTAGGAGTTGAAGCTCAGATTGGTAAGAATGGTGTGAACAAAGTTGTCGAAACTAAATTAACAACCGATGAGTTAGCCTCATTAAAGGTTGCTGCTGAGGCAGTTCGCACCAAACAAGCAGATGTTAAAGATTTATAAGGGAGAATAAGGATATGAATAAGATTAAAGTAGTTGGCACCGTTGTTGAATTAGATGGTGATGAAATGACCAGAATTATTTGGTCATTTATTAAGGACTCTTTGATCTTGCCATACCTTGATATAAATCTTGAGTACTACGATCTTGGAATCGAATATCGCGATAAAACTGATGATCAGGTAACAATTGACTCAGCTCATGCAATTCAAAAGCATGGTGTTGGCGTTAAGTGCGCAACTATCACTCCTGATGAAGCAAGAGTTGAAGAGTTTAAGTTAAAAAAGATGTGGAAATCACCGAATGGAACAATCCGTAATATTTTAGGTGGAGTAATTTTTCGTGAGCCAATTATTATTAAAAATGTCCCAAGATTAATTCCTCATTGGAATAAGCCGATTGTAATTGGCCGCCATGCTTTTGGTGATCAATACAAAGCAACTGATTTTCGTGTACCAAGTGCTGGAAAACTAACCGTTACGTTCACTCCAGAAGATGGCTCCAAACCAATGGAGTTTAATGTCTTTGATTTTCCGTCCTCTGGTGTTGCTATGGCGATGTATAACCTAGATGATTCAATTCGTGATTTTGCAAGAGCATCATTTAACTACGGACTAGTGAGAAAATATCCAGTATTTCTTTCAACAAAAAATACGATTTTAAAAGCTTATGATGGTCGCTTTAAAGATATCTTTGCAGAAGTTTTTGAAAAAGAGTTTAAATCTGAGTTTGCTAAAAATAATCTCGAGTATGACCACCGATTAATCGATGACATGGTGGCAACATCATTGCGCTGGGAGGGTGGGTATATCTGGGCCTGTAAGAATTATGATGGTGATGTTCAATCTGACACCGTTGCTCAAGGTTATGGCTCACTTGGACTTATGACATCAGTACTTATGACACCAGATGGCAAAACAGTTGAGGCTGAGGCCGCTCACGGCACAGTAACTCGCCATTATCGTGATCATCAAGCGGGCAAAGCCACCTCTACAAATCCGATTGCTTCAATATTTGCTTGGACACAAGGTTTAGCTCACCGAGCGAAGTTAGATAACAATCCTAAATTATCTGAGTTTACAAAGACACTAGAGCAAGTTTGTATTCAAACAGTTGAGAGTGGAAAAATGACTAAAGATCTAGCGTTGCTAATTAGTAAGGATGCACCATGGCTTAATACCCAAGAATTTTTAGCTGCAATTGATGATAATTTAAAGAAAGAAATGGTTTAACATTTAAAACAAAAAGCCCCACTTGAGTTCAAGTGGGGCTTTTTAATTTGTTACTTAATTTAAACGCTTACCAGAGGCAGCATCAAATAAATGAACAGCATCAGGATTAGCACCAACAGTTACAGTTTGCCCAGCCTTAGGTGGATTCTTTGGATCCCATCTAATAATTATCTGGCCAAGCTCCTCAGAAGTGTTAGCAAACTTAAGCGACTTATCAACTGGCTTTCCATAAACAAAAGCATCAGAGCCAAGCTCTTCAACAACTTCAACTAGTACTTCAAAGCCAGTTGATGCTGGTGCTAAGGCCTCTGGCCTAATTCCTACCGTGATAGATGATCCGGCATTTGATGGCACAGCAATACCAAGATTTCCTAGCATTGCCTTCCCACTAGAGACAGAAGCAGTTAGTAGGTTCATAGCAGGTGAACCAATAAAGCCGGCTACGAAAACATTCTGTGGTTTTTCATAAAGATTTCTTGGCGTATCAACTTGCTGTAGCAAGCCATCTTTAAGAACAGCTACGCGATCTCCCATAGTCATCGCTTCAACCTGATCATGCGTTACATAAACAGTTGTAATTCCAAGTCGGCGCTGTAGCGCTGCGATTTGGGTACGAGTTGCAACACGAAGCTTGGCATCTAAGTTTGATAATGGCTCATCCATTAAGAAAACTTGTGGCTCACGCACGATTGCACGTCCCATTGCAACTCGCTGGCGTTGTCCACCAGAGAGAGCCTTAGGTTTGCGATCTAAATAATCTTCTAAATCTAATAATTTTGCTGCTTCGCGAACCCGGCGATCACGTTCTTCTTTTGCAATGCCGGCAATTTTTAATGCAAAGCCCATATTTTCAGCTACTGACATATGTGGGTAGAGAGCATATGACTGGAACACCATTGCAATATCACGATCTTTTGGTGCAACATTTGTTACATCTTTATCACCGATTCGAATTGATCCGGTATCAATTTCTTCAAGTCCGGCCAACATACGTAGTGATGTTGATTTACCGCAACCAGATGGTCCGACTAGTACTAAAAACTCACCATCATTAACAGTGAGATCTAATTTATCTACCGCAGGTTTTGTAGTGCCAGGATAGATTCGAGAAGCCTGTGAAAATACAACTGAGGCCATGGTCATTTACTCCTTCTCCGGGTAGGTACGTACCCGACGATCCGTTGGATGAAGGTCTCACGGTTGTGAGAGTTGGCAAAGGCTACGACAAGCAGGGGTGAAATGGGAAGGGGTATGGGTTTATACGCTCACCGCAACCACTGAGTGGGCAGGAAGATATCATTGGAGATATGGCTTCAGGTGCTCTGCAAAGTATCGCAATCGTTTTAGGCCTAATTGCGTTGGGCGCAATATTTGTTGCCGCTGAAATCGCACTTATTTCCCTACGAGATTCTCAAGTTAAACAGATATCAACTAAAGGAAAACGTGGTGCGCGAGTTGCCCACCTAGCAAAAAATCCTAATCGATTTCTAGCAGCTGCTCAGATCAGCATTACATTATGTGGTTTTTTATCCGCTGCCTTAGGCGCGGAACAACTTGGTGTGTATGTAATTCCAAGGCTAGAGGAGATTGGTTTATCACTAGGTGCTAGTGAGGTAATTTCTATAGTTGTAATTACCTTAGTGATTGCCTATATCTCATTAGTTTTTGGTGAGTTAGTTCCAAAGCGATTAGCGCTATATAAGACAGAGGCGATTGCACTTGCGCTCGCTGCCACAATTGATCGAATTGCAAATCTATTTAGACCAATTATCTGGCTTTTATCTCAATCAACTGATTTAGTAGTTAGATTATTTGGAATTACTTCAAAGTCGGTTAGAACGCAGATTTCAGAGGCTGAGTTAATGGATTTAGTTAGTGGTCATGCCGATTTAACAAAGGAAGAGCGGGATATTGTTGAAGAGGTATTTAATTCAAGTGATCGACTTATCCATGAAGTTATGGTGCCTAGAACTGAGGTCGATTTCTTAGATGCATCCTTAACTATTTCACAAGCACGAAAAGTAGCTGTTGAGCTTGCGCACTCTCGCTATCCAGTTGTTCGTGGTAGCAGCGATGAGGTAATTGGATTTCTACATGTTAGAGATTTACTTAATCCAAAATTAGACGATACCCAAATGACGATCATGGAGATAGTTCGAAATGTTATTTTTCTGCCTGGAACTAAAGGAGTATTACCAGCCCTCACAGAAATGCGAAGCAAGAGGCAACATATTGCAATTGTGCTAGATGAGTATGGTGGCACCGATGGAATTATTACTTTAGAAAATTTAGTCGAATGCCTAATTGGTGATATTCATGATGAATATGACGGACATGAGTCAGCTCCCGTGGTTCAACCTCGAACTGGTGATATTGAAGTTGACGGTTTGATATCTCTGGAAGATTTACAGGAGTCAACTGGTATTACATTGCCGGAGGGTCCTTATGAAACAGTTAGTGGTTTTGTAATGCATTACTTAGGGCGAATTGCTCAAGTTAATGATGTGGTTCGAATTAACGGTGCACGCTTTACAATCATCAGTATGAGCGGCAAACGAGTTGGTCAGTTACTACTTGCCAGGGATGATGTGAAGTAATGAGTAAAAACGAGTCCTATCTGGCATTCAACCTACCCATGACTCTTTTCATTTAGGGAATTATTTAGGCGCTCTTAAGCAGTGGGTAGATATGCAAGAAAATCATGATGCGTTTTATTGTGTAGTAGATCTTCATGCGCTGACGGTAGAAACTGATCCAAAGCTATTGAAAAAACGTACTTTACTATCTGCCGCGCAGTTAATTGCAATTGGTCTTGACCCAAATAAGTGCACACTTTTTGTTCAATCTCATGTTCCAGCACATAATCAACTAGCTTGGGTGTTTGAATGTATTACTGGCTTTGGTGAGGCTTCTCGAATGACTCAATTTAAAGATAAATCACAAAAAAAGTGGCGCAGACCGAATTAATGTTGGTCTTTTTACTTATCCAATATTACAAGCTGCAGATATCCTGCTTTATCAACCAGATTTTGTACCAGTCGGTGAGGATCAACGCCAACATGTTGAATTAACAAGGGATATTGCTCAACGATTTAATAGTAAATATAAAGAGATATTTAACATTCCTAAGCCGGAGATAATTAAGTCACTAGCAAAAATAAATGACCTAAAAGATCCAACTGCGAAGATGAGTAAATCAGCTTCATCAATGGCTGGTGTTATTGAGCTTTTAGATACACCGGAAGTAACTTTGAAGAAATTTAAGTCATCAGTTACCGATGACGGTAAAGAGGTTAAATTTGATGAAAAACTAAAACCTGGAATTTCAAATCTACTAACAATTCACTCTGCGCTCTCAGGTAAATCTGTTAGTGATTTAGAGAATGAGTTTTCAGGTAAGGGCTACGGTGACTTTAAAGCAGCTGTTGCTGAGGTGGTTATTGCCAAACTTGAGCCAATTAGTAAGCGCACCAATGAGTTAATGGATGATTCAGCAGAGTTATCGCGGGTATTAAGTAATGGGGCGCAAAAGGCGAGTGAGGTTGCCAGTACCACCCTTAAAGCTGCCTATTCAGCAATTGGGCTGGCTTAGCCTTAAATACTGAGAGAAATCGGCTATAACTCTTAACTCTTAATTAAGAGTTGAAGGGATTCTAAACAAATCGTAATCTGCAATTTCGAGCGTTGTTAGTTACTAAATCTGCCTTACCGATAGGGTGCGACTACCACAACCCCAGATATTTTGGGTACTAGTCCTTGGGAGGGATTTTGAAAAAATCAATCAAACTCGTAGTAGCTATTGCAGCTACTTCATTAGTTACATCTGTTGCAGTTACCCCAGCTGCACACGGTGCTACTAAGCAAAAAGTCTGTGTTGCACTAGATACAGCCGGAATTAACGATAAGTCTTTTAACCAGAGCTCATACGAAGGTGCCAAGATGGCACTTCGCAAGGGTTATGCAGCCTCAATTAAATATGCACCTGCAAAATCAAATGCTGATTACGCTCCAAATATCAGCAAATTTGTATCTGAAAAATGTACAGTAATTGTTGGCGTCGGATACTTACTTGGTGATGCAATTGCAGCAGCAGCTAAGGCTAACCCAACTGTTAAATTTGGTTTCGTTGATGGCTGGGGATTAGGTAATAACGTAAAGGCAATTACCTACAAGACCGATGAGAACTCATTCATTGTTGGATACATGGCAGCAGCCATGAGCAAGACTGGAAAGGTCGGAACTTACGGCGGACTTCCAATTCCTACAGTGACAATATTTATGGAAGGTTTTGCTAACGGTGTAGCTCACTACAACCTAATGAAGAACAAGAACGTAAAGGTACTTGGTTGGAACACAGAGACTAAGACCGGAACATTCCTGGGTGGTTTTGATGACACAACTAAGGCACTTCAAACCTCTATCTCATTAGAGCAACAGGGAGCAGATTTCATTTTCCCAGTTGCCGGTGGAATGCAAGCAACGACAGCTGCAAATAGCCAAAAGACTAAGAAATCTAGCGTTATTTGGGTAGATGCAAAAGTTATGAACACTGGTGCACAATTTGCAAACGTAGTTCCAGTTTCAGTTGTTAAGGGACTTGCTGAAGGTGTATTAGCTACCGTAAAGGAAGCTTACGATGGTAAGTTCACAAGCAAAGAGTATGTTGGAACAATGGCTAACAAAGGTGTATCCATTGCACTTACTCCTGCCTGGAATAAAAAAGTCCCAGCAAGCCTTAAAGCTGAAATTGCTAAGCTTTCAAAGGATATTGCTGCAGGAAACATTATTGCTCTAAATTCAGTAGAGTAATAAATATAAATTGCTGGGTAGGTTAATTTTAACCTACCCAGTTTTTAATTTAAAAAAATTAGAGGAAAAATGTCCATAGAGCTCAAGGCGATTACCAAAAAATTCGGATCTTTAGTTGCCAATGATTCTATTGATTTAAAAGTAGCTCGCGGTGAAATCCATGCAATCCTTGGTGAAAACGGTGCTGGTAAATCAACATTAATGAACATAGTTTATGGCCTAGTAAAGGCTGACTCTGGAAAGATTTTTGTTGAGGATCAAGAAGTAAGTATCAATGAGCCAGCAGACGCCCTTAGGTATGGAATTGGAATGGTTCATCAGCACTTCATGTTGATTCCAGTCTTTACAGTTGCTGAAAATATCGCACTTGGACGGGAAGAATCCAGAGGAGTGTTTTTAACTTTGGATGAAGTAAAGAGAAAAATTAAAGCTTTGGCTGATGAGTTTAAGTTTGATATCGATCCAGATGCTTTAATTGAAGATTTACCAGTCGGCGTTCAACAGCGAGTTGAGATCATTAAAGCTCTAATTTATGACGCAAAGGTATTGATTTTAGATGAGCCAACAGCGGTACTAACGCCTCAAGAGACTGATGAACTTTTAAACATAATGCGGACCTTAAGGGAAAAAGGCACATCGATAATATTTATTACTCATAAGCTGCGAGAAGTTAAAGAGGTGGCAGATAAAATCACCATTATCCGATTAGGTAAAGTCGTTGGAACTGCCTCACCAGATGCTTCTCAAGAAGAATTAGCAAGCATGATGGTCGGACGACAAGTTGATCTAGCGCCTAATAAGAGTGAAGTTAAGGCGGGTAGAGTTGTTTTAGATATAAATAAATTAAATGTTTCAAACTCTTTAGGTAGAAAGATAATCAATTCACTTTCACTGCAAGTAAAAGCTGGTGAAATACTAGCTATTGCTGGTGTTCAAGGAAATGGACAATCTGAACTGACGAGAGCGATATTAAATTTAGAAGATCATGTTGAAGGATCAATTAAATTAGATGAACAAGAAATCCTAGGATTAACAGTCCAGGATGCTCTACGTAAAGGAATTGCCTACATTCCTGAGTCTCGTGAACTAGATGGTTTAATCGGAAGCTTTACTATCGCTGAAAATCTAATTTTGGATGTACATGACCTAGCTCCGGTAGCAAGTAGAGGGCAATTAAATAATGAATACATCAATCAAAATTCAACAAAATTAGTCAAAGAATTTGATATTAGAACTCAAAGTATTTTCGAGAATGTGTCAGCACTCTCTGGCGGAAATAAGCAAAAAGTTGTATTAGCAAGAGAGCTGTCAAGGGATGTTAAATTAGTAGTGGCTTCTCAACCAACGCGAGGTTTAGATGTTGGTTCAATTGAGTTTGTTTATGAAAAATTATTAAGTGAACGTTCGGCAAATCGTGCCATTCTTTTGATAAGTAGTGAATTAGATGAAGTACTTGAATTAGCAGACCGAATTGCAGTAATTTATAAAGGCGAAATAGTGGGTGAGGTTGGCCCAGATGTTTCAAGAGAAAAATTAGGTTTAATGATGGCGGGAATTAAATAATGAAGCAATTTTTAGGCACAGTTCGCCGAATTACATTACTACCTACCCTTTCATTTATCTTTGCATTCTTTATTGGTGGAATTATTATCGTTATTTCCGATCCAATAATTATGGCTCAGTTAAATTCACCCGGAAAATTTCTAACATCAGCAGCGGCCAGAATTGGCAATTCTTACTTAGCTATATTTCAAGGCTCTATTTATGATGTTAATTTAGCTAGGGAGTCCGGAGTTGTCCGAGGCTTTTACCCACTATCTGAAACCATAGTTACTTCAATCCCATTAGTTTTTGCTGGGCTAGCAGTTGCACTAGCTTTTAGATCAGGATTATTTAATATTGGCGCGCAGGGACAGTTTATTTTCGGAGCAATTGGAGCTTCCTATGTTGGCTTTACCTTTGATTTACCTCCTCTAATTCATGTGCCATTAGTTTTAATCGTAGGAATTATATTTGGTGGATTATTTGGTGGAATTGTTGGACTCTTGAAAGCTAAAACTGGAGCTCATGAGGTAATTGTGACCATCATGCTTAATTATGTGGCTGCATTATTTATTTTATGGCTTCTAAAAACTTCGACTTTTTTAAGACCAGAGAGATTTGATCCAATTGCCCCTGACGTAAATCCAAGTGCAAGGCTGCCCAAACTACTAGGCGCAGATCTTAGATTACATCTTGGAATATTTATTGCCCTAGCAGTAACTTATTTAGTTTGGTGGTTGCTAAATAGAAGCACTTTAGGATTCAAATTTAAGGCAGTAGGAGCGAATGCAAACGCTGCAAAAACCGCCGGTATTTCAGTCCCATTGGTTACAACAGTAACTATGTTTATTTGTGGAGGAATCGCAGGATTAGGTGGCGCAGTTCATTTAATTGGTACGGAGTATGCGCTGACCGCTGGTGTTGCAGGAAGCATCGGCTTTGATGCAATAACTGTTGCTTTGCTAGGGCAGGCAACTCCTTTAGGTACATTATTTGGGGCCTTTTTATTCGGTGCGCTACAAACTGGTGGTAGAACTTTGCTTTCAAATACCGGAACTTCATCTGAAATTATCCAAGTAATCCAGGCATTAATTGTGTTATTCATTGCAACTCCAGCACTACTTAAGAAGATATTTAGATTGAAAAAAGCTGTTGAGAGTAAAACTATGGCTGCAAAAGGTTGGAACGGATGAAACAACAGTTAAACGCTTTGCAAAAGCGGAGAAAAAACGGCGTTATCGCTATGTCAATACTTTTATTTTTTTCTCATTTATTTTTTATTTTTCTTCAACAAGAGTTGAACCAGTTGTTTTTGGTTTCTATTTAGGTGATGAATGGAAACTTATTAATGAGTGGCAAGTTGGCTCTAAATCTGGGGTATTGATATTTCTAGTTATTTCATTGCTTGGAATCCTATTTTCTTACACCCAGTTCATTAGAGACAAGAAGTTATCCATAGGAAGCTTCCTGTTTGGCTTTGGTTCGATTATGGCCTTTTTATGTTGGGCTGCTGCAGGAAAATTTATTCCACTAACTGGAATGCTTCAAGCGACAGTTTTACTTTCAGTTCCATTAATTTTTGGCTCAATGGCTGGTTTGCTTTGTGAAAAATCTGGAGTTATAAATATTGCTATTGAAGGACAATTATTATTTGCTGCCTTTATTTCTGCAGTTATTGCAAGTTTGTCACAAAATTTAATTTGGGGATTAGTATCAGCCCCAATAGCCGGGGCAGCAGTTTCGTGGATATTGGCTTATTTCTCAATAAAGTTTCAGGTAGATCAAGTTATTTTAGGCTTTGTTATAAATGTATTGGTATTAGGACTTACAAACTTTTTTTACACAGTTTTACTTGTGCCGTACGAAAGTACTTGGAATGCAGCCGGAAGTTTTTCGGCAATTCAAATTCCAATTTTATCTAAGATTCCAATTATTGGGCCAATTTTATTTAATCAAACAATAATTGTTTACTTTATGTATTTGATAGTCACAGTACTTCAGGTGGCTCTTTTTAAGTCTAAGTGGGGACTACGAACACGCGCTGTGGGCGAATTACCAGTTGCTGCAGATAGCGTTGGAATTGATGTAAATAAATTAAGGTTTAGAAATGTTATTTTAGCGGGCGCTGTTGCTGGAATTGGTGGCGCGGTATTTACACTCGGCGCAGTTGGCATATTTTCTCAATCAATGACAGCTGGAGCTGGTTTCATAGCTCTTGCTTGCCTAATTTTTGGAAAGTGGAGTCCAAAGGGGGCGATAATCGCTGCTTTATTCTTTGGGTTTACAAATAGTCTTCAAAGTAATTTATCAATTGCTGGGGTGCCAATACCTTCGGAATTCATGTTAATGATTCCTTATGTGGCAACAATTATTGCTGTTTCCGGATTAGTTGGAAGAGTTCGAGCACCCGCCGCAGATGGTATTGCGTATACCCGCGGTGTTAAATAATCAAAATTCATAGGACAATAACCCCATGAATGTTAATTGGGATCAGCTCCATACTGCTGCAAAAGGTGTGATGAAAAATGCTTATGCTCCATACTCAAAATTTAAAGTAGGAGTAGCCGGCTTAGTATCAGATGGTCGCATTGTGGTTGGTTGCAATAGTGAAAATGCTAGTTACGGTGTTGGGTTATGTGCTGAATGTGGATTAGTTTCCTCCCTTACTGCAACAGGTGGCGGGCGATTAATCGCTGTAGTTTGCGTAGATGGTAATGGTGATTATTTATCACCTTGCGGAAGATGCCGCCAATTACTTTTTGAGCACGGTGGTAATGAGATGTTGTTTATGACTCCAGAGGGTGCAAAACCATTTTCAGAGTTACTACCTTGGGCCTTTGGCCCAGAGGATCTTAAATGAGTGAAAGGTTTACAGCAGTTGAAATAATTTCAGCAAAACGAGATAAATATGAATTAAATAATGAACAAATTGACTGGACAGTAGATGCCTATACTCGCGGCGTAATTGCTGATGAACAAATGTCAGCTCTTTTGATGGCAATTTTGCTTAATGGAATGAATAGCCGAGAAATTTCACGTTGGACTGATGCCATGATTGCAAGTGGCGAGAAAATGAGTTGGTCAATGCTTGATCGTCCAACCGTTGATAAACATTCAACTGGAGGAGTTGGAGATAAAATCACGCTACCACTTGCGCCATTAGTTGCTGCATGTGGGGCAGCTGTGCCTCAACTTTCAGGGCGCGGACTTGGTCACACTGGCGGTACATTAGATAAATTAGAATCAATTAAAGGTTGGAAGGCATCTCTTAGTAATGATGAGATGCTAAAAGTAATTCAAGAGTGTGGGGCAGTAATTTGCGCGGCAGGTACTGGACTTGCTCCAGCCGATAAGAAACTTTACGCCTTACGTGATGTAACTGGGACTGTACAAGCAATTCCACTAATTGCATCTTCAATTATGAGTAAAAAAATTGCCGAAGGAACAAGTGCGTTAGTACTTGATGTAAAAACTGGTTCTGGAGCCTTTATGAGTGATCCAAAAGATGCTGCCGCACTTGCTAGAACTATGGTGGATTTAGGAAAAAGGGCAGGAGTTACTACTAGAGCGCTTGTAACTGCAATGGATGTACCACTTGGTCTTACAGCTGGAAATTCATTAGAAATTAGGGAAACTCTTGAAGTATTAGCAGGCGGTGGGCCTAGTGATGTAGTTGAACTAACGCTCTTACTTGCGAATGAAATGCTTGACGCAGTTGGTATTAAGCCAAAAGTGTCACCAGCTGAGGCATTAAAAAATGGAATGGCTATGGATGTTTGGCGCAAAATGATTAAAGCACAAGGTGGCGATAATGATGCACCACTTCCTGTGGCTAAAGAAAAAATTGAAATCTCAGCTGACTCTTCTGGAAAATTACTAACTCTTGATGCACTTAAGGTTGGTATTTCTGCTTGGCGTTTAGGAGCAGGTAGGCAAAAACAGGGTGAAGTTCTGCAACTTGGCGCTGGAATTGAAATTCATGCTAAACCTGGTGACTTAGTTAAAGCGGGACAAAAAATTCTAACTCTACATAGTGATGAACCAGCAAGATTTGACCGAGCTAAAGAAGCCTTAGTGGGTTCCTTTTATATCGGTGGCGTGGATGATCCAATTAAGCGATTACCATTGGTAGTGGAAAGAATTGAGGGTTAAGTGTCATTAACTAGCACCCCAACAGATGAACAAATTAAGCGAGTTCCAAAAGCTTTATTGCATGATCATCTTGATGGCGGTCTGCGCCCACAAACTATTATTGAACTTTCACAAAAAATTGGTTATAAAAAATTACCTACTGAAGACCCAGAAAAACTAGCGATTTGGTTTGAGGAAGCTTGTAACTCTCATTCTCTTGTTCGCTACCTAGAAACTTTTTCACATACGGTTGCAGTGATGCAAACAAAAGAAGCAATTATTCAGGTAGCGCGTGAGTGTGTAATTGATTTAGCAAGAGATGGTGTTGTCTACGCTGAAGTTAGAGGAGCACCTGAGTTATTTACTGAACAAGGTTTAACCTTTGATCAAGTTATTGAAGCTACTACTGAAGGTTATAAACAAGGAGTAGCCGAGGCAGCAAAAGAAGGAAAAAAGATAAGGGTTGAATCTTTACTTTGTGGACTTAGACAAAATAATAAATCACAACAGACAGCAGAATCTGTTGTTAAATACCGAAATAAGGGCGTAGTTGGTTTTGATATCGCAGGCCCAGAGGATGGTTTCCCACCAACTAAACAATTAGATACTTTTGAATATTTAAGAAAAGAAAATGCTCACTTCACCATCCATGCCGGAGAGGCTTATGGATTGCCATCAATTTGGGAGGCAATACAAATTTGTGGTGCTGAAAGAATTGGACATGGCGTTCGTATTATTGATGACATAGATTTCTCAGGTAGTACACCAAAACTTGGTCCACTAGCTTCATATATTAGAGATCGAAGAATTCCACTGGAGCTTTGCCCGACCTCAAATTTACAAACTGGCGCAGCTAAAACATACGCACAGCACCCAATTGGGCAATTAGCAAAGCTTCGCTTTCGCGTAACACTTAATACTGATAATCGACTAATGAGTAATACATCTATGACTAATGAGATGACTCAGTGTGTTAAATCATTTGACTGGAAGTTTGCAGATCTGCAACGAGTGACTGTAAATTCACTTAAAAGCTCATTCATTCCATTTGAAGAGCGTCTTGAAATTATTGAAAAAGTTGTAAAACCAGCATATGCAGCAATATCTGCTGAATAAATTAAAGCCCTATTGGGTGCCAGACAGTTTTTGTTCCATAAAACTAAGAATTCGCTCCGGATGATTAGTTGGACTAAATCTAAATATTCGCTTTAAATTATCTGCGCCAACTAGATTTAATTCCTCTTCTTGCTTTTTACTAAGGCCGGCAACATCTACTCCATCTATTTCCATATGTGAACCAACCCATGGCGCTAACTCAGTAATTTTTCCAGTAAGTATGTTTACAACTCCGGCAGGTACATCACTAGTTGCCAGTACTTCACTTAAAGTAATTGCAGGTAGTGGATAACTTTCGCTTGCAATTAAAACTGCAGAGTTACCACTAGCGATTACTGGAGCAAGTGTCCTTACTACTCCAAGTAATGATGGTTTATTCTCTGCAAATACTGCAACCACACCTAAAGCTTCTGGTGTTGTAAAGTTATAAAACGGACCTGATACTTGGTTTAATGAACCAGAAACTGATGATAATTTGTCACACCAGCCTGAGTACCAAACCCAGGTATCAATTGCTTCTTCTACTTGAATTTTTGCTACTTTAGTAGTTACCCCTTCTAAAGCACAGATCTGATCAATAAATTGATCACTTCGCCCCTGCATAATCTCAGCAACGCGATACAGGATTTGCCCCCGATTAAATGCAGTTGCATTGGCCCATCCGGAATGCGCAGCTTTTGCTGCTACAACAGCATCTCGTAAATCTTTTCGAGAGGCTAGTGCAGGATTGGCAATAAATTTCTTATTAGCTCCTTTAATTTCATACACGCGACCAGACTCACTTCTTGGAAATGCGCCACCAATAAATAATTTATATGTCTTATTTACATCTATGCGGCTCATTTACTTTCCTTCACTTGCGATGTTAGATAACCAGCAAGACCATGGCGACCACCTTCACGTCCCCATCCAGACTCTTTGTAACCACCAAATGGACTAGCTGGATCAAATTTATTAAATGTATTACTCCAAATAACTCCAGCTTTTAATTGCTTGGCAGCCCACAAAATTTTAGAACCTTTATCACTCCAAACTCCAGCAGATAATCCATACATTGTGTTATTTGCTTTCTCAATACCCTCAGCGGGAGTTCTAAAGGTTAAAACTGATAAAACCGGACCAAAGATCTCATCCCTAGCAATTCGGTGTGATTGCGATACTCCAGTAAATATCGTTGGTGGATACCAAAAACCCTTACTTGGTAATTTGCATTCAGGTGACCATCTATTAGCACCTTCAGCATCGCCTGTATTAGAAATCTCATGAATTCTTTTTAATTGTTCTGCCGAGTTTATTGCTCCCAAATCGGTGTTTTTATCCATCGGATCACCAACTCTAATTAAACTCATTCTTTTTTTCAGTTTTTCTAAAACTTCATCAGCAACATTTTCTTGAACTAATAATCTAGAACCTGCACAACAAACATGCCCTTGATTAAAGAAAATTCCATTTACTATGCCTTCTACAGCTTCATCGATAGCTGCATCATCAAAGACAAGATTGGCTGCCTTTCCGCCTAGCTCTAGTGTCGCACTTTTCTTTGTGTTAGAAATTGATCTAGCGATTGCTTTACCAACCTCAGTAGAACCAGTAAAAGCAATTTTGTTGATATCAGAGTGATTAACTAAGGCAGCACCAGTTATGCCATCTCCAGTAACAATATTTACCACACCATCTGGTAATCCTGCTTGTTGGCAAACTTGAGCAAACAATAAAGCGGTCAAAGGTGTTGTTTCTGCTGGTTTTAAAACAACTGTGTTACCGGCAGCAAGTGCTGGAGCTATCTTCCATGCAAGCATGAGAAGTGGAAAATTCCAAGGAATTATTTGGCCAACCACACCTACTGGTTTTGGCTTACTACCAAGGCCCGCATAATCTAATTTATCTGCCCAACCAGCATGGTAAAAAAAGTGTGCAGCAGCAAGTGGAATATCTGTATCTCGTGATTCCCTAATTGGTTTTCCATTATCTAATGTTTCAACAACTGCGAACTCGCGTGCTCTCTCTTGCAGAATACGAGCAATGCGGTAAAGGTATTTACCACGCTCTTTTGCTGGCATCTTGGACCAAACCTTAGTAAAAGCTGTTCTTGCACTTTTAACAGCTAGGTCAATATCAAATTTATCGGCATATCCAACTTTTGAAAGGATTTCTTCAGTTGCTGGGTTAATTGTGTTAAAACTTTTACCCTTCTTAGGCTCTACAAATTTTCCGCCAACAAATAAACCATATGAGGTTGCAATATTTGCAATGGCTTTCGATTCAGGTGCATTTGCGTATTCAAAGCTGCTCATATTCCACCTAATCCATTGTTACGTAATTGGCACTAGCGTAGTGCCCTGTACGTAACTTCATTCGCTGCATTAATAAGTCATTTAATAGCGCACTTGCGCCAATTCTAAACAGGGCAGGATTTAGCCACTGTGGTCCAGCCGTCTCATTGACTAGAACCAACTGCTTAATAGCATCTTTAGTAGTTCTGATACCACCCGCTGGTTTAACACCAATTTTTTTCCCAGTAAGAGCAAAGTAATCACGCACTGCCTCAAGCATTACCAATACAACTGGTGCAGTGGCGGCTGGTGCAACTTTACCGGTACTAGTTTTAATGAAATCAGCACCGGCTAGCATCGCAAGGTAGGAAGCTTTCCTGACATTGTCATATGTAACTAATTCACCAGTTTCTAAAATTACTTTAAGATGTGCTCGATCACCACATAATTGTTTAATTATTTTAATTTCTTCAAATACTTCACCAATTCGACCTGAAAGAAATGCACCTCGATCAATTACCATGTCAATTTCATTAGCCCCAGCATCAATTGCATCTTGGGTATCAAGTTTTTTAACTGCTATTGAGGCTCGTCCTGATGGGAAAGCAGTAGCAACAGCAGCAACTGCAATATCTTTACCACCAATCGAATTTAATTCCGTACGCGCTATTTTAACCATGTCGTTGTATACACAAATTGCTCCAACTGATGGCACAGCCAAATCCGTAGGATCTGGCCTAACTGCTTTTGCGCAAAGAGCTTTAACTTTTCCAGCAGAATCAACACCTTCAAGTGTCGTTAAATCCACCATACTTATTGCCATATCAATCGCCCAAGCTTTACTTGTGGTTTTAATACTTCTTGTCGCAAGCATGGCTGCTCTTGAATCTGCACCAACTTGATCAACAGGTGGCAAGTCAGATAGAAACTTTTTAAGTGAGCTCTCGCTACCATCGATAATCATGAGAGTACTTTAGTCAAAGCCTGCTTAATTTGCGAGATCAGCGATATTGCTTCTTTTTTAGTATTACAGACAACCTCTATGTAGCATTTTAACTTGGGTTCAGTTCCACTTGGTCTAATAATTACTCTTACATCATTTTGATACTTCATACGAATTCCAGTTGTTTGTATTTTTCCCGCTTTACTTAAGTCCTCTAATGTTTCTAGCGCAAGACCTGCAAGTTGATCTGGTGGGTTATCTCTGATTCTAGAAAGTAAATTATCAATTTCAGATACATCACTAAACCTAATTGAGATTTGATCGGTTTCATGAAAGCCAAATTCTTCACCAATACTTTGTAAATAATTATTAAATGAACTTGATTTCGCTTTTAATTCACCAGCTAATTGAGCAATTAATAATGCGGCGCTTATGCCATCTTTATCATTTACAATCGCAGGATCGACACAATAGCCGATTGCTTCTTCATAACCATAACCAAGATTAGAAACTTTTGATATCCATTTAAATCCTGTAAGAGTTTCTTCGAATCTAATTCCATATTTTTTCGCAATTTTTGAGAGGAGCGTAGAAGAAACTAGTGAGTTAGATACAGACTTGCCAGTAAGTTTTCCCCTTTCAATCAGGTACTTGCCAAGAATTACACCAACCTCATCACCACGTAACATTCGCCAGTTCTGAGATTCATCACTAATTGCAACTGCACATCTATCTGCATCTGGGTCATTGGCAATCACTAGATCTGCATCATGCTTTTTGGCATATTTAATTGCTAGATCCATAACCCCATTTTCTTCTGGATTTGGAAAAGGAGTAGTTGGAAAATTTGGATCTGGTAGAGCCTGCTCGGTGACAAGTATTGGTTTAGAAAACTTAGCTTTTTCAAACACATCAACTAAAGTTTTCATACCAACACCATGGAGTGCGGTGTATACAATTTTAAGATTATTGGCGGTAGTCGCTAGTGTTGCTGTAGCCGAAATGTAGTCAGAAGTAATTTCTTCATTAACTACCTCATAGTTTGATGATCTTTTAGGCGATAAATCTGCCTCCGTAATGAGATTAGATATTTCCCTATCGATAGGAGAAGTAATTTGTGATCCACGATATTTCACCCCACCAATACTCGCTCCTAAATAAACTTTATAGCCATTATCTGTGGCTGGATTATGGCTGGCTGTAACCATGATTCCAACATTTGCATTCAATTTATTTACGGAGAAAGCTAAAACTGGAGTTGGTATTTCATGTGAAAATAGATAAGTTTTTATACCAGCGCCCGCAAAAATTTCTGCACTATCTTTAGCAAAATCAGCTGATTTATGACGGGCATCTCTACCAATGACTACAGTTGTTAAGTTATTTTCTTTCATAAAAGAAGCTATTGCTGTCGCTGTTCGACTAACAACAGCTCTATTCATGCCAGAAGGGCCAGGAGATATTGGACCCCGTAATCCTGCAGTACCAAATTGTAGAAAGCCGTTAAAGCAACGATTTAATTCAAGTTCATTGCCTTCAGATAACCATTTACTTAACTGTTCTGCCGTGACCGGATCTGGATCGTTTTTGATCCAATCCTGCACTTCACTTCTTAGTTGATCTGAGATCACAACTTAGGCAATACCTTTGCTAAAAGATTACCCATCCTGTCTGCAGCAGCCTTTCCAGCGGCAATTACCTCTGCATGATTTAATTTTTCACCAGTTACACCTGCAGCAGCATTAGTCACTAAAGAAATTGCAAGAATCTGTGCACCAAGTGCGTGAGCAGCGATTGCCTCTGGCACCGTTGACATACCGACTAGATCTGCTCCCATTGTTCGCATCATCTTAATTTCAGCAGGAGTTTCATATGATGGTCCGCGCCAATGAACATAAACACCCTCAGCCAGCGATGGGTCCTCAGCCTTTACGATTTCACGAAGCTTTTTGCTATACAAATCCGTTAAGTCAACAAAATCTGCCCCAATTAGAGGCGATGCAGCGGTAAGAGATATGTGGTCTCTAATTAGTACTGGTTGACCCACTTTATAATCAGTGTTTATTCCACCACATGCATTTGTTAAAACAATAGTTCTACAGCCAGCTTTAACCGCAGTTCTAACTGCATGAGCCACTGGCTCCATACCCAAACCTTCATAAAAATGAGTTCTACCTAAAAAAACAAGAGCATTAACAGAGTTACCTAATTTATATGATCTTACTTTTCCACCATGACCTTTAACTGTTGGTTCTGGAAACCCTGGTAGATCAGTTATAGCAAATTCATGAGCTGGCTTTCCTAATGCATCAGCAGCAGAAATCCAACCAGAGCCCATTACTAAAGCAACATCATGCTTTTTCTGGCCAGTTATTTTTGCAATCTCTTTCGCTGCTTTTTCTGCAGTACCAATTGGGTCTTTATAAAGTTTGCTCATGTGAGAAACTTATCCTAAATACTACTTATTTTTTAAATCAGGCCAGCTATATCCAAGGGTAATAATCATCTTGCGTAATAAAGGTAGGGATAAGCCAATAATCCCACTAGGGTCACCTTCAATATTTGTAATAAATGGTGCACTTAGACCATCTAATGTAAAGCCACCTGCTACATTTAAAGGCTCACCCGAATCAACATAATCTAATATTTCTGCATCACTCATTTGTGCAAACTCAACTTTTGCAGTTGATCTCTCACTTAATTCAATTCCTTGTTTTAAATCAATTAAGCAATGCCCAGTATGAAGGTATCCAGATTTTCCACTCAGTTTCTTACATCTAGTAATTGCATTTTCCCTATTACCTGGCTTACCAAGTGATATACCTTCAAACTCAAATGTCGAATCACACCCAAGAATAATTGAATTATCCGGAGCATTATCTTTTACAGTATGTGCTTTAAGAATTGCAAGTGCTATAACTAATTCAGAAGGTGATAATGCATCAAACTCTTCTGCCTCCTCATTTACCCCACTTACTAATACAGTTGGCTTAATTCCAGCACTTTCCAACAGACGTAACCGCGATGGTGAGGATGAGGCGAGAATTAATTCGATCATTATGCGGGTAACCTTATTACATGGCATTCCCAACCGTTGGCATCATTGCCAGCCACCTAGTGCGGGGAATTTACGAGTTCGAGGCGCTGAAACTAGGAATAAAAGTTAACTATTTATCTGAGAAGTGTTCAGTTGAGGAGTTAATCACTTTTTCCCAGGGCCGTGATCTTATCTATGTTGACCCAAGAATGATCTCACCAGCCTCAATTAAAACTGTTGAAAAAGCAGGTGTGAAAATTTATCCATCTACAAAGACTCTTGAACAATTTCAAAAAATAATTAGCAGTAAAACTAGTGGTGAGCGTTTATCAATTTTAGTTGCGAGATCAGTACATCTTCAGGTCTGCACTTGGCCAATTACTCTAATAACAGAGAATTTAACAATTACCCCAGCACCTGGTATGAATTTTGAGCAATCACAAGATATTCAATTATCTGCTCTTAAATTAGCTGATGAAATTGGTCTAATTGGTGCTGTTGAACTATTAGTTGACGCGAATGATTATAAGAAATTGTTAGATGTTAATTGGTTAGTACCAAACTCTGGGTATTGGAGTCAAATTGGTTCAAAGACAAATTTCTATGAACAGAATTTACGTGCAGTATTAGACCTTCCACTTGGAAGCACTGACATAAATTCTCAATTCATACTTACTGGAAAATTATTTACTGATCCAACGAGTGATGATTACCGTCCATATTTACACCTAATGGCTCGCAACCCAGAGCTTAAATTCAATCAGGTGAGTAAAGAAGTTGGAATTACCGGTGATAATTTAGAAGAGTTATTAACTGAAGTGATCCATACCCAGCAGTATTACAGTGGCGAAATAAATGAGTAACTAAATACGTTTTTTATATTCAATAGCTGGGCAATGATTCATTACTGCAAAAAGTCCGGCATCCTGTGCACGTGCAATTGCTGCAGCATCTATGACATCTAACTGCAACCAAACTCCCTTTGCTCCTATTGCAATCGCCTCATCGACAACATCTCCAGCAAGATCAGAGTTAATGAATATATCTACAACATCAACTGGTAATGGGATATCAGATAATTTGGCGTAACCAGTTTGGCCATTAACAGTCTCTGCTTTTGGGTGTACTGGAATAATTGTGTGTCCTTTTTCAATTAATAACTTTGCTACACCAAAAGCGGCACGTTCTTTGTTATTACTTAGTCCAACTATTGCCCAAGTTTTAAGGCTTAGTAGTTGATCTATTTCACTACTCATTATTAGAGCGCCCTAGTGCTCTAAATTTCCAACCAGCATTTCGCCATAATTGCCTATCAAGGGCATTTCTTCCATCGATCATAGTTGCATTTTTTACAAGTGATTTAACCTTGACTGGATCAATTTCTCGATAAATTTTCCACTCGGTTAAATGAAGAACGATTTCTGCATCCATTAATGTGTCATTAATTTCAGTAGAAAAATTTAGAACTGGAAAACGCTTTTGTGCATTTGCAATAGCTTTTGGATCATGCACAGTAACTATTGCCCCGGCCGCTTGAATCTGCACTGCAATATCCAGAGCTGGAGAGTCACGGACATCATCACTGTCAGGTTTAAACGCAGCACCTAGTAT
>FUWD013229430.1_pt1 | contig 24043 bp, 17 predicted proteins | sample 1063281 | NCBI WGS metagenome assembly FUWD01 (sample SAMEA79048168, study PRJEB19326) | metagenome | biome: marine | reverse complement strand
CTCACTTTAGCTTTCCAGTCTGCCCCAAAAGACGCACCGCTACCTTGTAACTTTTGTTTGGTAATTCCGCTAGTTTGATTAATAATTTTATCATATCCATAGGAATAATTCATGATACTAGATTTTACCCTAAAAGTTCCTAAAATGTATTTAGAATTAAATTCTAAGAAGAATTGATTTTTTAGAAAAGAGTTTTTAACTACATCTCTAATTTCTCCTGAAAAATTACTGTTTCCTAAAAAATTTGTAGATGAGTTTTGTAAGAATTCATACCCTTTTTTACTACTTTCAAAAACATGACCTATTTTAAGATTAGTAAAATCTTTTTGGTTCACAGAGTCTTTAGAGGCAAGCAGTTGATAGTCTTGTTCTAAGTAAATTCTTGAGGTTTTTAATAGATTCTCTGTGTCAATTAAATTTACATCTAGCCTGGCTCTGTCTGAAAAATTAGGATCATTTTCAAGAAAAGCAACCAACGATTCGTTTGTTAAACCACCACTTTCCTCATTTAAAACATCTTGAGTAGAAATATGTCCTCTGATGGCATACTCACCCTTTTTAGTCTCATAATGAAAGGTGGTTCTAAAATTACCCTGACTCACCAGAGATGCTCTATATTTCCCCAGGGAACGTAATCCTGTATAAGCAATCGAAACATTTAATCTTCTCGAAAAATTTAAAGTAAAAAAAGAATCTAAAAATCTACCTTGCTCTAGAGTAGTTAAAAACATAATCTCAGATGTTGTAGTAGGAACCTCAAAGTAATTTATGTCTTCAACTTCTTTGTAAGAGAACTGTTTTGCAGAAAAGCCTATGTCTGGTGTATTACCAATTCTATCAAAATCATATGTTAAGCGATTAAAAGTTTGACCAATATTATGAAAAGGCAACAAACCAAAATTATCTTTTCTTAAAAAATTAAATTTATAATGTTTATTGATGTTGAGTGTGGTGTCTATGTATGTAGTGTCATTATTGTACGAGAAAATTTTATAATCTGTATAAAAGGTCTTGGCGCTTAATTTAATTTTTTTTGTACCACTATTATCTTGAGTAATACTATCATTGAGTACAAAATTACCTTTATCTTTCATTTTCCTCTGCTTATCAAAAGGTTTCATTTCTTGACTGAAAACACCCGTGGTTGAGAGGCTAACTAGAAAAAGGAAGTAAATAATTCTTTTCATTGAAAAATCTTCTGCAAAACAAAAGTAAACTTTTAAATGGAAAAGAATTCAAATAATTATCTTGAAAAAATGTTAATTTGGCAGTATGTTAAAAAATAATTTTAGTGGGTTTCAATTAGAGGCTGGAACAGATGAGGCTGGAAGGGGTTGTTTGTCTGGTCCAGTGGTAGCTGCAGCTGTTATTTTACCTGCTAATTTTAAGCACGAATTATTAAACGACTCTAAACAATTATCAGAATCTAAAAGAAATATACTTCGTCCTATTATAGAAAAAGAAGCCTTATCGTATGGTGTTTCTTTTGTTCATCACAATGAAGTAGATCAACTGAATGTGCTACAAGCTTCAATTACAGGTATGCAACGTTCTATTAGTAATATGAAAATAATTCCTGAATATATTATTGTAGATGGAAATAAATTTAGAGAGTATCGCAACATTCCATACCAAACTATCGTAAAAGGAGATGCTAAATACATGAGTATAGCGGCAGCGTCAGTTTTGGCAAAACCTACAGAGATGATTTTATGAAAAAAATTCATTTAGAATTTCCGGAATATAATTGGAAAAAAAACAAAGGTTATCCAACAAAAGAACATAGGAATGCTATCAAAGAGTTTGGTATCACAAAATATCACAGAAAAACATTTAGGCTAGTTCCAACTCAATTAAAATTGAATGTCTGATGCAAATGCTTCTAACTTCAAAAAGATCTTTAAAATGAGTGAGAATTTTACTTTTAACTTCATTTAAATCATTTTTCCCCCTAATTCAACCTCTAAAGAAGTGACTGCTTTTCCTTTAATTCCACAAGGTATTATATGGTCAAAATAGCCAAGATTGGTGTTTACATTTAAAGCAAAACCATGCATGGTTACCCAACGGCTACTTCTTATACCCATCGCACAAATTTTTCTAACAAATGGAGTTCCTGTGTCTATCCAAACACCAGTTTCACCTTTACTTCTCTCACCTTTAATTCCGTATTCAGCTAATGTTTTAATAATTACTTCTTCCAACAAACGAAGGTACTTGTGTATATCGGTAAAAAAATTCTCAAGATCTAAAATAGGGTATCCTACAATTTGCCCAGGACCATGATAGGTAATATCGCCCCCTCTGTTGATTTTATAATAAGTGGCTTTTTTTTGTCTTAATTGCTCTTCATTAATTAAAAGATTGCTTAAGTCTCCACTTTTTCCGAGTGTGTATACATGAGGATGCTCAACAAAAAGGAAATAGTTTGAAGTAGGTTTCTGGGTACTTTCTTTTCTGTTGTTTCTTTTTACGGCTATAATCTCATCTAGTAAAGAAGTTTGATAATCCCAGATGTCTTTATAATCTCTTAATCCTAAGTCTTTTAGTAAAATTTTCTTATTAGTTGCCATCGTTAGTAAATATAAATATTTAATTATATTTGATGTGAAGCCCTAATGCTTTTTTATCGAATTTAAAAACCATGAAAAAAAGTTTACTCACCATTCTTTTTTGTTCAATATTTATGACTGGATTTACTCAGTCTTTTTATTGGGAAAAAATTAAAAATACACCTTCTGAAAAGACATCAATCTTAAAAAATTTTGATAAAAATAAATATCAATTATTTTCTCTAAATCTAGATAATTTTAAAATTTTATTAGCGGATGTGCCCTCAAGAAAAAATATTGGATCTAGCCCTATGGTTGTTATTAATTTTCCTGATAAAAAAGGAAATATGGAACGATTTCAAGTTTCGGAAACTTCTACTTTGGCTCCTGAGATTGCAATCAAATATTCAAATATAAAAACATATATAGGTTTTAGTTTAGATAACCCAGGCGCTAGGATTCGTTTTAGTGTTACACCTCAGGGTTTAAAAACCATGTCTACCTACCCAAACAAACCAGCTCTTTTTACCGTACCATTAAACAAAGGGGATAAATCACTTTACATTACGTATGATAGAGGTATGAGAATTGATTCAAAAAAAGATTTTGAATGTTTAACAGAGAATGAAAATATGCCCATTAAAGAAATTATTTCTTTAAATAGAGATGCAAACGATCAGATTCTAAGAACATTAAGAATTGCAATATCTACAACAGGAGAATATACGAATTTTTGGGATGATGGAGATGACACAAATGGTGATGCTCAAGAAGATGCTTTTGCAGCTTTAGTTTCTACATTGAATAGAACTAATGAGGTTTTTGAGGTAGATATGGCAATCACATTTCAACTCGTAACTGGAACTGAAATTATTTATCCTTCAGCATCGTCAGATCCATATTCAGGGAGTTTTAATAGTCAATTACAATCAACGTTAACCTCTGAAGTAGGTGAGTCAAATTATGATATTGGACATTTATTTAATTATGGTGGAAATAATGGAAACGCTGGATGTATTGGGTGTGTATGTGTAGACGGTCAGAAAGGTAGTGGTTTTTCATCTCATTCATTTACAGACAATGACGGTGGACCTAATATGGATGATTTTTTTGATATCGATTATGTGCCGCATGAAATTGGTCATCAAATGGGTGGAAATCATACTTTTTCACAGAGTAACGAGGGAACCGGAGTCAATTATGAACCTGGAAGTGGAACTACAATTATGGGTTATGCTGGAATCACAGGGGCAAACGATGTTCAAGATCATAGTGATCCCTATTTTCATTACGGAACAATCAATCAAGTTTTAAATAATTTAGATACACGAACCTGTTGGACTTCTACAGAAATTACAAATAATCCACCAGTTGCAGATGCAGGAGATGATTACACAATTCCTCAAGGAACAGCTTTTAAATTAGTAGGTTCAGCTACAGATTCAGACGAGGAGGATGTATTAACATATACCTGGGAACAAGTAGATTCAGGTACAACTACTAGCAGTAATTTTGGACCTACTAAAACATCAGGAGCGGTATGGAGATCAAGACCGCCAAGTACAAATCCAACTAGATATATGCCAGCAAGAGCTCGAGTTTTGTCGGGCGAATTAACAGAAACTAATCCACAAGAAACAGACGATAACACTTCATGGGAAACAGTGTCTACAGTTGGGAGAGCTTTAAATTTTGCATTAACAGTAAGAGATAGGTCAGAAACAAATGGTGTGGGACAATTTCCACAATCAGATTTTGATTTGATGACCGTTACCGTAGATGGAAATTCTGGGCCATTTGCAGTAACTTCTCAATCAACAAATGAAACATGGAATGTGGGTGAAAGCCAAACCGTAACATGGGACGTTGCAGGAACAGATACAGGTAGTGTAAATACACAAACAGTAAATATTCGTATGTCTGTAGATGGAGGTTTAACTTTTCCATATGTATTAGCAACAGCTGTAACAAATGATGGGAGTCATGATGTTAATATTCCTGTTTTTGGAGGAGATACATCAACAGCAAGAATTATGGTAGAAGGAAATAATAATATTTTTTATGCAGTTAATTCAATCAATATAAATATTCAAGAATCTGAATTTGTAATTATTGCAGTTACATCAAGTGTAGACGTTTGTTCTCCGGATAATGCAGTTTTTGATTTAACATACAATACATTTTTAAGTTTTACTGATGTAACTACATTTAGTGTTAGTGGATTGCCATCTGGAGCTTCTGGAGCATTTAGTCCAGCCACAGCGACAGTTGATGGTACTAGCTTTCAACTTATAGTTAGTGGAATAGGAAGTATTGCTTCTGGCACATATCCTCTAGTTGTTACAGGAACATCGGGTTCAATTGTAAAGATGGTAAACGTAACAATGAATATATTTAGTAGTTCAATAAATACACCTACATTAACTTCTCCTGCAAATGGAGCCGTAGATGTATTAGCTGACGGAATGCTAATGTGGTCAACAGATGCAAGTACTCAAAACTACTTGGTGGAAGTCGCATCAGATGCAGGTTTTGCATCAATCGTCGAATCTAATACTTTGCAAACAGGAACTTATCAAACAAGCTTGTCAGCTAATACTGAATATTTTTGGAGAGTAACCCCTTCTAGTCAATGTAACACAGGAGCAACATCTAGTGTGTTTAGTTTTACAACTGCTAATTTAACGTGTGGTAGTTTTGATGCAACAGATTTACCTCAGACAATTACTACGACAGGAAATATTGTTTATACATCTACTATTAATATAGGGTCAGATTTACCGATTACTGATTTGAATGTTACTTTCGGAGCAACTCATACTTGGTCAGCAGATTTAGATGTTTTCTTAATAAGCCCAGCTGGTACAAGAGTTGAATTGACAAGTGACAATGACGGAGGTGTCACTGGTGCTGATGATTATATTGATACTGTTTTTGACCAAGAAGCGTCAACATCTATTACAGCAGGTTCTGCACCTTTTACAGGAACGTTTGTCCCTGAAGGAGATCTTTCAGTGTTGTATGGAGAAATGTCTGGTGGAGATTGGGTGTTAGAAGTTACCGATGATGCTGGTGCAGATGGAGGAACATTTGATAGATTTACATTAGAATTGTGTGTTCAAGGAACTATCTTGTCTACAGATGATGTATTAGGGTCTATTTCTAATTTATCATTATATCCCAACCCGTCTAACGGAGAATTCAATTTAAATTTTGATACTGATGGATCTAATAAAGTGAAACTTCAATTGTTTGACGTAGCAGGAAGAATGGTTCAAGAACAAGACTATACAACTACTGGGGCTAGATTTTCTGAAAGAGTTGCTTTTAGAAGAGTTGCTAAAGGGTTGTATTTACTAAAAATAGTAAACGGTTCTAAAGTATCTGCTAAAAAACTAATCATCGAGTAAAGACGATTTCATACTAATTTAAAAACCGATTGTGAAAGCAATCGGTTTTTTTATAAACTAAAATGAATATTTCTTTGTTTTAGAATGAATTCAATTACTTTTGTTCTATGTCTATAGAAGTGTTATCTGTTTCAAAATCTTATGAAACCCAGTTGGCGTTAAATGAAATTAGTTTCTCAGCTAAAAAAGGAGAAATTATTGGATTTTTAGGTCCAAATGGTGCGGGAAAATCTACCATGATGAAGATTTTAACTGGTTTTATTTTACCTTCAAAAGGAACCGTTTTTGTATCGGGGATTAATATTTTAAAAAATCCAATAGAGGCAAAGACTCATATAGGATATCTTCCAGAACAGAACCCATTGTATGAAGACATGTATGTGAAGGAATATTTGCAATTTCAGGCATCAATTTTTAAGGTTTCAAAAGAAGTTACAGCAACAGTTATAAAAACTGTGGGTTTAATGCCAGAGGTTCATAAAAAGATTGGTCAACTTTCAAAAGGATACCAGCAAAGAGTAGGTATAGCTGCAGCTATTATTCACAATCCAGATGTGCTAGTTTTAGACGAACCCACCACAGGACTTGATCCAAATCAAATCCAAGAAATAAGAACTTTAATTAAAGAGTTAGGAAAAGAAAAAACAATTTTATTTTCTACTCATATTATGCAGGAGGTAGAGGCTGTTTGTGATCGAGTCATCATTATGAAAAAAGGAGAGTTGTTAATAGATAAACCTATTAACGAGTTAAAGAAAAGCAATGAACAAATTATAGAGGTTACTTTTGATTACAAGATTGAGGAACAATTTATTCAGAGGCTACCAAATATGATAACCTTTAAGAATAACTTTGACAATACTTGGTATATAACGTTTGATTCATCTGAAGACATGAGACCTGTAATTTTTGATTTTGCTAAAGAAAATGGATTAAAAATTTTAGAGTTAAATTCAAAAAACCAAAGTTTGGAAATACTTTTTACTGAGCTTACTGCTTAATTCAATTTGAAATTAACATGTTGATCTTCTAGTGTTTTTAAGAGCTCACTACTAATCTTTATTTTTGTGTTTCTGCTAGGAACTTCCAACTCTATTTCTTCTTGTACATCATAAATTACAAACTTTAGAGATTGTTTTCCTTTATGTTCTTGGAACAAGGTATGAAAACGCTGTATGGATTTCTCATGAATATCTTCTACAGGTATTTTAATAGTAACTTTTTTGCATAAATCATCCATTACATCGTGCAACAATTTAAATTCTGTAAATTTTAACCTAGCATCCCCTTCAACCCCTTCTTTATTTGTCCATCCTTTTTGAATTGTAGTTCTCACAAATAAGAAAGAATTTGAGACTAAGAAATGTTTAAACTTTAGGTAGTCTTCTCCAAAAATCCGAAACTCAAAACTGTCTAAATAGTCTTCAATAAAGAAGGAAGCCCATCCTTTTCCAGCTTTTGAAACTTTGTGTTGAACTTCTGTAATGATGCCAGCAAAAACTAAATTAGCACCTACATATTTTTGCAGATCACTTTTAAAATGACCCACACTTGCATTACAAAATTTTAATTCATTTTTAAAATCATCTAGTGGATGAGCAGAAATATAAATCCCGACTACTTCTTTTTCTTTGGCAAGTTCTTCCATATTCCCCCAGGCTTCGCAGCTTGGAATATCTGGCTCAGGGAATTGAACATCCGAAGCTTCTCCAAATAAAGATACTTGCGCAGAATTTAAATTTTCTTGGTATTTACTTCCATATCTAATTGCTTTCTCTATAAAGGTTTGACCTTTTTCATCTTCAGCAAAATATTGTGCTCTATGTGTGCTGGAAAAAGAATCAAAACCTCCAGCTAAAATTAAACCATCAAAAGCTTTTTTATTGGCAGCTCGTAAATCTATTCTTTTGGTTACATCAAAAATTGATGTAAAATGACCATTTTCTTTTCGCTCTTTAATGATTGCTTTTACAGCCGAACTACCTACACCTTTAATGGCGCCCATTCCAAAACGAACAGCACCTTGTTTGTTTACAGAAAATTTTAAATAGGATTCGTTAATATCTGGCCCTAGAACTTCTAAGCCCATAGATTTACATTCTTCCATAAAGAAAGAAACAGATTTAATATCATTCATGTTGTTAGACAGAACAGAAGCCATGTATTCTGCAGGATAGTGAGCCTTAAGGTAGGCTGTTTGATAGGCTATCCATGCATAGCAAGTAGAATGAGATTTATTGAAAGCATAGGATGCAAAAGCTTCCCAGTCTTTCCAGATTTTTTCTAGTTTCTCAGATTCATGACCATTTTCTCCTGCTTGATTGATAAATTTAGGCTTCATTTTTGCCAAGACAGCAGCTTGCTTTTTTCCCATTGCTTTTCTTAATACATCGGCTTCACCTTTTGTAAAGTTGGCAAGTTTTTGAGAGAGTAACATTACCTGCTCTTGGTAAACGGTAATTCCATAGGTTTCAGCTAGATATTCTTCCATAGCTGGAAGGTCATATTCAATATCTTCCTTACCGTGTTTCCTATTAATAAACGATGGAATATATTCCATTGGACCAGGTCTATACAATGCATTCATGGCAATTAAATCTCCAAAAACAGTAGGTTTAAGAGAGCGCATATGTTTTTGCATACCTGGTGATTCATACTGGAAAATTCCAATGGTTTCACCACGCTGAAATAATTCATATGTTTTTTCATCATCTAGCGGAAAATTTTCTGGATCTAGCAGAACACCATGTCTGGCTTTTACAATTTTTACAGTATCTTTTATAAGCGTTAATGTTTTTAACCCTAAAAAATCCATTTTTAATAAGCCTGCGCTTTCAACAACAGAATTATCAAACTGAGTAACATACATGTCTGAATCTTTTGCTAAAGCCACCGGAACAAAATTGGTGATATCTGAAGGAGTGATGATAACCCCACAGGCATGAATTCCTGTATTTCTTACAGAGCCTTCTAGGATAGCAGCTTTGTTAATGGTTTCAGATTCTATTCCGTCTCCCTCTGACATGGCTTTTAACTCATTAACCATGTCTTTTTCTTCAGAACGTAATGCAGCAATTTTTCCTTTGCTTTTTTCATCTGTTCCAAAAATATTTTTCAGTTTAACATTAGGTATTAATTTGGCAATTCTATCTGCCTCAAATAGTGGTAAATCAAGTACTCTTGCGGTATCGCGTATGGAGGATTTTGCAGCCATGGTTCCATAGGTGATGATTTGAGCAACCTGATTAGCGCCATATTTATTAATTACATAGTCCATTACCCTTCCTCTTCCTTCATCATCAAAATCAATATCAATATCAGGCATAGATACCCGTTCTGGATTCAAGAAACGCTCAAAAAGTAAGTCATATTTAATGGGATCTATATTGGTAATCCAAAGACAATACGCAACAACAGAACCAGCAGCTGATCCTCTACCTGGTCCAACAGAAACATCCATTTTTCTGGCTTCTCTAATAAAGTCCTCTACAATTAAAAAATACCCTGGATATCCAGTGTTTTCAATTACTTCTAGTTCAAAATCTAAGCGTTCTTTAATAGCTTCTGTAATCTCTCCATAGCGCTTTTTAGCTCCAATAAAAGTGATGTGTTTTAGATAGTTATTTTCTCCTCTTTTTCCACCGTCTTCTTGGTCTTCTTTTGACTGAAATTCAGCTGGAATATCAAATGCTGGTAAAAGAACATCTCTAGCTAATGAGAATACTTCAATCTTGTCTACAATTTCCTGAATGTTAGCTATTGCCTCAGGAATGTCTGCAAACAATTCTTTCATTTCGTCACTAGACTTAAAATAATATTCGTCATTAGGGAGGCCATACCTATATCCTCTTCCTTTTCCTTTTGGAGTAGCTTGTTTTTCTCCTTCTTTTACACACAATAAAATATCATGCGCATTTGCATCTTCTTTGTTTAAATAAAATATGTTATTGGTTGCAACAACTTTAACTTCATGTTTTTTAGCAAATTTTAAAAGTGTTTCATTTACAATACGTTCATCTTCTTGATTGTGTCGCATCAATTCGATATACAAATCGTCACCAAATTGTTGTTTCCACCAGATGAGGGCTTCTTCAGCCTGTTTTTCTCCTACATTTAATATTTTATTTGGTACTTCTCCATAGGTGTTTCCGGTTAGTACGATAACATCCTCTTTGTATTGCTCAATAATTTTACGATCTATTCTGGGAACATAATAGAATCCATTGATGAAAGCAATGGAAGACATTTTGGCAAGGTTATGGTATCCCTTTTTAGTTTTTGCAAGTAATACAATTTGGTATCCATTGTCTTTTCTTTTTTTATCTAAATGATCTTCGCAGACATTAAATTCGCATCCAAGAATTGGCTTTAAGATTGTTTCAGTTGGAGTTTCTCCGTTTTCTTCAGAGATCTCATTTTTAGCAAATGCTTGTTTGTTGTGTTTTAAAATGGCACTCACAAAATGAAAAGAAGCCATCATGTTTCCGGTGTCAGTTAATGCAATTGCAGACATATTATCTTTGGCTGCAGCTTTTACAATATTTCCAATTTGAATGGTAGATTGTAAAACTGAAAACTGAGTATGATTGTGAAGGTGGGCAAATTGAACATTTTCTAATTGAGATAGCCCAGCTGATGTATTAGATGTTGTTTCGTTTTCTTTTAAAGAAGCTAAACGTTTTCTAATTTTTTCACTTTCTTTCTTAAGATTAATGTGTTTTAAGCCTATTACCTGAATGGATTTTGGATTAGCCTCTGAAAAGTTTTTAAAATAATCTTCATCAACATCTAATTTTTCTTTTGAAAATTCCCTTAAACGAATTAATTCTAAGAAACATCTAGTTGTAGCTTCAACATCTGCTGTGGCATTGTGAGCTTCTCCAAAATTTACACCAAATAAATGATTGTGTAGTTCTGTTAAGGTAGGTAGTTTAAACTTTCCTCCACGTCCACCAGGAATTTGACATAATTGTGCAGTATGTTCTGTACAAGTATCTAAAACAGGGAGTTTGTTTAGGCTGTTTGAAACTCCCAAACGATGAAATTCACAACCCATAATATTTAAATCAAAATTTACGTTTTGACCAACTATAAATGTAGTTTTTCTAGAACTTCGTTAAATAAGACTAAGCATTCTTTTAAAGGAATTCCTTGTTCTTGAGCTAAATCAGTAGAAATACCGTGTATTTGTTCTGCATCGTAAGGAATGTTAAATCCATCAGGCTGAAGCAGGAAATTGTTGTGCTCTAGCACATTCCCCATATTGTCATGCAACTGCCATGCTATTTGTATGCATCTTGGCCAATTGTCAGTATCGGTAATAGGAGCATTCCAGCTCTTTGGTAACCCAGTGGTTTCCGTATCAAAAATCAAGTACATAGTTGCGGATTTCTTACCTAGAAATTAGAAAAATAAAAATACTAAAAAGTGAAAGAAAAACACCGGAAGAGTTATTCGGTTTTATTAACAATTAAGGGTTGGTAATAAATGCTATTGTTTTTTCTACAACAAATTTAAAATCTATCGGAAGCTTTGTTTTTGTCCAAGGTTGAGATGCGCCAAAGACATGATTAGATTCTGGAACAACAATGAGTTTACTTGATAAATTCCAATTATGGAGATTTTGTGCATGAAGAAAAGGTACAGATAAATCATTATCTCCGTGAACTATTAGATATGGGATCATTATTTTTTTTACTGCATTTTCAACACATAAACGTTTTTTGTTTTTTATAAAATTATAGTAGAATTGAATGTAATGTGGCATTTTTTGTTTGGTTCTTCCATTTAAAACATACAAGACACCATCCTCTTTCCATTTATTTAATTCGGCACCCTTATGAAACATAGTTCTATTAAGATCACATACTGCAGACCATGTAACTAGTTTTTTTATTCTTGAATCCTCTGCTGCTTTTATAATAGCTATTGCGCCACCCCTTGAGTGACCAATTAGTGAAATATTATTGGTATCTATCTCATTTTTAAATTTTGTAGTAGTACAAATCCAGTTGATAATACTTTCTAAATCATCTAATTCTTTTGTGTAGTTGTTGTTTCCAAAGGCATCTAGATCAGGAAAATCAATGGGTTGATCTGGAGTGCAGCCATTGTGAGAAAAATTAAATTTTAGCAAAGCCATCCCAGCTTTTAAAAAGCTGGAAGACATCAAGTCAAATGCTCCCCAATCTTTATACCCTTTGTATCCGTGACAAAAGATAACCAATGGTTTTTGTTTGTTAGTTTGATTAAAATACAAATCTGTACTAATGGATTTATTGTATTTACCTTTAATTGGAAAGTTTTTTAGAATTTTCATAAAGCATATAAAAATAATTAAAGTTTATAATACCAAGTATTTTTTTGTAACAAATATGTAAATTAGACGTCTTAACAATGTAAAAACTAAAAAACTTTAAAATGAAAAAAATTTTATTATTAGTAATAGCTATCACGGCAAGTATGTCTATTAACTCCCAAACAGCTGAAGAAATCATAGCAAATTATTTTGAAAATACAGGAGGGATTGAAAACTGGGCAAAGTTAGAAGGAATTAAGATGAGCGCAAAAGTGAATCAGGGTGGTATGGAAATTCCGCTAGAAATCACTCAGTTGAAAAATGGTAATCAAATGACCGTAATTAATTTTCAGGGTTTAGAGATTAAACAAGGAGTTTTTGATGGTGAGGTTCTGTGGAGCACTAATTTTCAGACACAAAAAGCAGAAAAAAGTGATCAAGAGTCTACAGATAATATGAAAATTCAGGCACAAGATTTTCCTGACGCTTTTTACAATTATAAAGAGAAAGGATATACAATAGAGTTGTTAGGTAAAGAAGATTTAGAAGGAACAGAAACCTTTAAAATTAAATTGACTAAAAAACCGATGACTGTAGACGGTAAAGAGGTGGAAAATTCAAGTATCTATTTTTTTGATGCTGAAAATTTTGTTCCTATTGTTGTACATTCAGAAATAAGAATGGGGCCTGGTAAAGGGATGATATCTGAAATAAAACTAAGCGATTATCAAGAAGTTGAAGGAATGTATTTCCCATTTTCTATGACTCAAGGTGTTAAAGATGGTGGTGGCCAGCCAATTACCATGGATAAAATTGAATTAAATCCAACTGTAGACCCAAGTGCTTTCAAATTTCCAGAAGAAATTACAGAAGGAGAAAATAAAAAATAATTATATCAGTAAAAAAAGAGTCTGTATAAATTTATACAGACTCTTTTTTTACCAATCAATCATAAAATCTTACAGACATGAAAAAACTAATAATCTTAGTTTTGGGATTGGCTTTACTGCCTTTTAGTAGTGGCGCCCAAAACTCATCTACCATTGATTTGAAAAATTTATTTGGAGATTTAAGAGCACGACATATAGGACCTGCTTTAATGAGTGGCCGAATAAATGATATGGAAGTTCACCCTACTAATAATCAAATTATTTACGCTGGAACAGCTGGTGGAGGTGTATGGAAATCAAATGATGCAGGGACTACTTTTAATCCAATATTTGACGATCATAGTCAATCTATTGGAGCTGTGGCTATAGATCCTAATGATCCTGATAACGTAATTTACGTTGGAACAGGTGAAACTTGGACTAGAAATAGTGTTTCATACGGAGATGGGCTATACAAATCAACAGACGGTGGTTCTAATTGGAAAAAACTTGGTTTTGATAAATCAGAACGCATTGCAAATATTATTGTAAATCCAAAGAACTCTAAAGAGGTATATGTTGCTGTTTTAGGAGCCTTATGGTCAGATAGTGATGAACGAGGAGTTTTTAAATCTTCTGATGGTGGTGAAACTTGGAGCAAAATATTATATGTTGATAAAAAAACTGGAGCTGCAGATATGACTATAGATCCTAAAGATCCCTCGATTCTATATGTTTCAATGTGGGAATTTAGAAGAACAGCCTGGTCTTTTTCATCTGGTGGTGATAACAGTGCATTGTATAAATCTACAGATGCTGGAAAAACTTGGAATAAAATTCATAATGGATTCCCTGATGGACAACTAGGGAGATTAGCCATAGCAGTAGCTCCCTCAGATTCTAATATTTTATATACAGTAATTGAAGCAGAAGATCCAAAGCGAAAAGGATTGTATAGAAGCGACGATGCAGGAGCTAATTGGAAACAATTAAATAATGATTTCGGTATTACCGTCCGCCCATTCTATTTTTCAAGAATAACTGTAGATCCAAGAAACCCAGATGTAGTGGTAAAAGGAGGTCTTTCAGGTTCAATCTCTAAGGATGGTGGTAAAACATTTAAATCATTAGGTAATATGCATAGCGATATTCACGATATTGTGTTTGATATTAATGATTCTGATAGAATTTATGCAGGAACTGATGGAGGTGTTTATCGTTCTTGGAATGGAGGCACAACAATGGAAATTGTAGAAAACTTACCATTATCACAGTTTTATCACATAAGTCTAGATAATGCAGAGCCATACAACATATACGGAGGACTTCAAGATAATGGTTCTTGGTATGGACCATCGTCATCGAGTGGTGGAATCAATGCAGGTGATTGGAATTCTATCGGAGGGGGTGATGGTTTTAGGGTATTAAAACATCCAACAAAAAATATTATTTATTCAGAAATGCAAGGAGCAGAAAATGTTTGGAGATATGATGTTGATAATAAACTAGTAAAAACAATTCAGCCTCTGGAACAAGCAGGGTACGAAGATTTACGTTTTAATTGGAATGCACCAATGGCTGTTAGTGCTCATCAGCCAGATCGTTTTTATATGGGAAGTCAGTTTCTTCATAAATCTGAAGATATGGGAGATACATGGGAAATTATTTCTCCTGATTTATCTACCAATGATTCTACGAAACAACAACAATCAGATTCTGGAGGGTTATCAATGGACAATTCTGGAGCAGAAAACCACACAACAATATTTACAATAGCAGAATCTCCTATAGATGAAAATGTTATATGGGTTGGAACTGATGATGGAAATGTTCAAGTGACAAAAGATGGTGGAAAAAACTGGCAAAATGTTGTAAGTAATATTCAAGGGTTGCCTAGTAATACTTGGACTTACCATATAGAGGCAAGTGTTCATGGAAAAGGAATAGCATATGCTGTTTTTGATGGTCATAATAGTGGTGACATGAAGCCATATGTATACAAAACATCAGATTTTGGAACAACTTGGACTAACATCATTACAGACAACATTATTGGTACCTCTAGGAATATTCAAGAAGACTATGAGAATGAAAATCTATTATTTTTAGGAACCGAATTTGGACTTTATATTACCGCTGATGGAGGTAAAAATTGGGAAAAATTCACTAAAAATGTACCTCCTGTTGCAGTTCATTTTATTGATCTACAAAAACAAACTAATGATTTGGTTCTCGGAACACATGGTAGAGGTATTATCATCATTGAAGACATTTCTCCATTACGTGAAATCACTACTGAAGTTTTAAAATCTAAACTTCATTTTTTTAGTTCTAAACCAATGAAATTATCTGATGAAAGTGGGTTTGCAGGTAGTTTTGGAGCTGAAACTCAATTTGTGGGAGAAAATGCTAACAGATCACCTCAAATAAAATATTTATTACCTAAACGACATACTTTTGGAAAGATGAGTATGGAAATAAAAAACAGTAAAGGTGAGGTTGTTTCTAAATTATCTCCTGGAAAATCAAAAGGTATCAATATTGTAAATTGGTCAGGAAATATTAAACAACCTAAAGTTGCCAAGGGAAAAACTCTCGCATTTGGTGGTTTTGCAACACCAAGAGTAGAAGCAGGTTCATATACAGCAGTTATAACAAAAGGGAGGAACGTATACGAGCATACTTTTGAAATTGTTTATGATGAGCGAACTGGTTTAACTTCAGCAGATAGAAAGATGAAACATGATATCATGTCTAAGATGTATAAAATGACTGAAGAATTAGCTTACATGGTTTATCAAATTGATGCTTTTATTGAAGCACCTGAAACAAAAAGCAAACTAAAATCAAAATTAAATGAACTAAAGAAAACTTTAGTTATTACAACTGGAGATAATTATGTTGGAAGTGCTGAGCCTGAGTTAAGAGAAAAACTAGCAGATTTATTTAGTAAAATTGTTGGGAGTTATGACAAACCCTCAAATTCTGAATTAGAATTTTTATCTATAGTTGAAAATCGTTATTCAAAAGCAAAAGAAGACTTCAATAAGATTTCAAAAAAAATAAAATCTAAAGAGGAAATCAAACTAAAAACTTTTGAAGAATTTACAAAGTAAAATTAAAGCCCCAAAAGGGGCTTTTTTAATTTTATAGTTTACTTTAAATGATATTGTATAATTAGTTCCTCTATTTCAAAAAACTTCGTACATTTGCGCCCACTTATCACGAGATGGTAGGATTATTAATAACCAAGGTCGAGAACCTTAAAAAATTAAAAAAATGTCAGTAAAAATTAGATTACAAAGACACGGAAAAAAAGGAAAACCATTTTATTGGATTGTTGCAGCAGATGCAAGAGCAAAAAGAGATGGTCGTTTTTTAGAGAAATTAGGGACTTATAATCCTAATACTAATCCAGCAACTGTTAATTTAGATGTTGATGGTGCTGTAAAATGGTTGCAGAATGGTGCACAACCAACAGACACTGCAAAAACTATTTTATCTTACAAAGGAGCAATGCTAAAAAATCATTTAGTTGGTGGTGTAAGAAAAGGTGCTTTAACAGAAGAACAAGCTGAAGAGAAATTTCAAGCTTGGTTAGAAGAAAAAGCTGGTAAAGTAGCCTCTAAAGAAGAAAATGTAGCAAAAAGTAAAATCAGAAGTAAAAGCAAAAGCATTAGAAGCAGAGAAAGCTGTTAATGAAGCTAGAGTTGCTGCTGCTGTTGAAGAAGCTGCTCCAGAGGTTGTTGAAGAAGAAGTTGCTGAAGAAGCTGCTACAGAAGAAGTTGCTGAAGAAGCTGCTCCAGAGGTTGCTGAAGAAGCTGCTCCAGAGGTAGTTGCTGAAGAAGCTGCTCCAGAGGTTGCTGAAGAAGAAGCTGCCGAAGAGAAAAAAGAGGAATCTGCTGAATAAGCAAAACTTTTATCGATATGCGTAAAGAAGATTGTTTTTATTTGGGCAATATCGTAAAAAAACACAGTTTTAAAGGAGAAGTCGTTATCAAATTAGATACTGATGAACCTGAATTGTATAAAAATATGGAATCAGTATTTGTCGACTTAGGTGGCAATTTGGTTCCATTTTTTATTAAAAAAAGTTCGTTGAGCAGAAGCACTATGTTACGTGTTCATTTTGAGGATGTAAATAGTGAGGAAGAAGCAGATTTTATAATGAAAGCTGGAATTTATCTTCCTTTAAATCTATTGCCTAAATTAGAAGGAAAACAATTTTATTTTCATGAAATTATTGGATTTCATGTTATTGATGAAATTCATGGTGATGTAGGTGTTTTAGTTTACATTAACGATAAAGCTGCTCAGCCTATGTTTGAAATCGAGAACGGAGATGTAGAGATTTTCATTCCAATGATAGACGATTTTATTAAAAATATAGACAGAGAAAACAAACAAATACACGTAAAAACCCCTGAGGGTCTAATTGATTTGTATTTGAATTAGAGAGGTGGCCGAGTGGTCGAAGGCGCACGCCTGGAAAGTGTGTATACCTCTCAAGGGTATCGAGGGTTCGAATCCCTTCCTCTCTGCAAAAGAAAACTCGCAACGAAAGATGCGGGTTTTTCTTTTTTGAATGTATCAAAAGCTTACTTTTGATAATATAATTTACAATGAATAAACCATTTCATTTTAAGGAGTTTACTATTGATCAGGATAAAACAGCTATGAAAGTAGGTACAGATGCTGTTCTGTTAGGAGCTTGGTGTTCATTAAAAACATATCCAAATACTATTTTAGATGTAGGTTCAGGAACTGGGTTGATATCTTTGATGATGGCCCAACGTAGTGATGCTGAGACTATTGATGCGGTAGAGATTGATCCTAATGCATATGAACAGAATGTTGCTAATTTTGAAAAATCAGATTGGTCAGATCGCTTATTTTGCTATCATAGCTCTTTTCAAGATTTTTCAAAGGAAATGAAAGAAGAGGATGAAGAATATGACCTTATTATTTCCAATCCACCATTTTATAATGACAATTTTGAGACAAATGATACATCAAGAAATACAGCCAGATTCACTTCTGCGTTGTCATTTGAGGATTTATTAGAAGGCACATCAAAAATACTCTCAGATTTAGGGGTTTTCACAATTATTATCCCTTTTAAGGAGCAAACAGTTTTTGTAAGCTTAGCTGCAAAATATAGACTATTTTTAAATAGGGCATGTAGCGTTAGAGGGACTTTGAATTCAGAAATAAAAAGAAGTATGTTAGAATTTTCTTTTCATCAGAAAGAGGTGGAAGAAACAACTTTAGTCATAGAAAAAGGTCGTCATAAATACACACAAGAATATATAAATTTAACTAAGGATTTTTATCTCAAAATGTGACAAGTATTAATTAAAAAAACCTTATTATCCAGTGACATTTTCAGGATTGTATCCCAAATAAGGAACCTTTTTTCTTTAAATTCAATACCATATTGCTCTAGCTCTTTTAAAATTGGAGCATATACTTCTTTGGTAATTGGTAGCTGAACTCCCGGAGTTGTAATTTCTTTATTCAGTATTTTTAGAGTAGCAATAGCAACAGGTAATCCAACTGTTTTAGCCATCGCTGTAAATGTTTGACTTTCTCCTTTTACAACTAAACTACTTTCTATCTGGTGTTTTTCACCATTTAACTCATACCCAAATTTATGATGCATAACAATCATATCTTTTTCATCTTCCTCTAGAGTCCAAGAGTCTGACAATATTTTTTGCAACATCTGAGCAGGTGTAGCATTGATTAATCCTATTTTTTTTGTTTGACTAAAAATATCTAATTCTACAAGTTTATCCCAAACAATATCATCTTGGTCAATTTTTAGGTAAGATCTTAATTTCAATTCAACAGAATCGTTAGGAGAGTAGGCTAAAAATAAGTTCACAAAATCTCGATATGTCATGTTTTCAGAACCTTCTATGGTATAGCTGTCGTCTGTCATCCCCAATTGAATAAAAATATTCCAAGCTCTAGAAAACCCTACTTTTCTGATAGTTCCTCTATACATGGTGCGAATATCTTCTAAGCCATAAATACTTCTATATTTTAAAGAATCTCTATTTGCATAAGCCTCAAACTTACCATTACCATTTAAGCTTAAAAATTCTGTTCTTCTAAATAATTTATGATAAGGGATATACTTATAAGTACCTTCTTGAATAAACATTGCAGCTCCTCCTTGACCGGCTAATACTACATTTCTTGGATTCCAAGTAAATTTATAGTTCCATAGGTTATTATCACTTTCTGGTGCTACCAAACCACCTGTAAAAGACTCAAAAAGTATAATTTTTGCACCCAGATCACTAATTCTATGAATTACTTCCATAGCACTCATATGATCAATACCAGGATCTACACCAATTTCATTCATAAATACCAATCCTCTTTTTTCTGCCTCGCTATTTAATGCTTTCATCTCTGGAGAAATGTATGAAGCAGTGACCATGTGTTTTTCAAAATGGAGACAATCTTTAGCTACTTCAATATGAAACCTAGCTGGTAACATGGATACTACGATATCAGCTTTTTGTATTTCCTCTCTTCGTTGAGTTTTATTAAAAACATCAAATTGTAGTGCAGAAGAGTTAGGATGATTTCTAGCACTAGTCTTTGCATTCTCTAAAGAAATATCTGCAATGGTAATGTGTAACTTTTCAGCTGTTGATTTTTTTTGAAGGTAGTCTGTTAAGTACGAGCAAGATTTTCCAGCTCCAATAACTAGGATATTTCTCATTATAGAATTATATTTATTTTTGATTGATCATACAACGAATTTAAAAAAAAATAGACTGAGTTAACTTCTTTTCACAATTAGATATGAACAAAAATTTAGCAATTACATGCACCTTTGGTTTGATAGCTATTATACTTGGAGCTTTTACCACGCACGGATTACAGGATGTATTAACTACAAGAGAAATGAGTAGTTTAGAAACGGGTATTCGATATCAAATATATCATGTCATAGTTTTATTGTTTGTAAATACGCACTCTCCTTTTTCAAATAAATTAAAAAATTATGTGAGTTATATCTTTTTCTTTGGTATAGTTTTATTCTCAGGGTCTATTTATGCGATTCATATTTTAAATTATCCTGTAAAAAGTATCTGGTTTGTGACTCCAATGGGAGGGCTTTTATTCATGATAGGTTGGATATTAATGATTCATTTTTTTCTTTTCAAAGTAATCAACAAAAAAAAGTGAATAAAATAATAACCGATTCTATCTTGTCTTAAAATTATGTTTAATTTTGCTCTAGTTATAACTAACAAAAATTATTGATATGATAGATACAAATACGAAATCGATTTCGTTAAATAGTCTAGGAATAAATAGTTCAAAAGTCCATTATCAACTATCCTCTAACGAATTACACTCAATAACACTTAAAAAGAATCAAGGAAAAGAGTCCTCTTTAGGTGCAATCGCAATTAACACCGGAGAATTTACCGGCCGTTCTCCAATGGATCGTTTTATTGTTAAAGATGGAATCACAAAAGATGAAATTTGGTGGGGAGATATTAACATTCCTTTCAGTACAGATAACTTTGATAAGTTATATGATAAGGTAGTTTCATATTTATCAGAAAAAGAAATTTTTGTAAGAGATAGCTATGCTTGTGCAGACCCCAATTATAAGTTAAATATCAGAGTAGTAAATGAGTATCCGTGGAGTAACATGTTTGCCTACAATATGTTTTTGAGGCCAACAACTGAAGAGTTAGTTGACTTTTTACCAGAATGGACAGTTATTAATGCACCTGGTTTTATGGCTGATGCTGCTATAGATGGTACTCGACAACATAATTTTGCAATATTAAATTTCACAAAAAAAATTGCTTTAATAGGTGGTACAGGATACACAGGAGAAATTAAAAAAGGAATTTTTTCTGCCTTAAACTTCATTCTTCCTGTATTTAAAAATACATTACCAATGCATTGTTCGGCTAATGTTGGTAAAAATCAAGATACTGCTATTTTCTTTGGTTTATCAGGGACAGGAAAAACGACTCTGTCAGCTGATCCAGAAAGAAAATTAATAGGAGATGATGAACATGGTTGGACAAATGAAAATACTGTCTTTAACTTTGAGGGAGGTTGTTATGCAAAAGCAATAGATCTATCAGAAGATAAAGAACCAGAAATTTATCATGCCATAAAAAAAGGCGCAATTCTTGAAAATATAATAATGGATAAAAATGGGGTAATTGATTTTTCTGATACCTCAATTACACAAAATACAAGAGTTAGTTATCCAATTGAACACATAGAAAATATTCAAAAACCTTCTATTGGTAAAAACCCAAAGAATATCTTTTTTTTAACAGCTGATGCTTTTGGGGTATTACCTCCTATCTCAAAGTTAACTCCCAGTCAAGCCGCTTATCATTTTATATCTGGTTATACAGCAAAAGTAGCAGGAACAGAGGCGGGAGTTACTGAGCCAGTACCAAGTTTTTCAGCATGTTTTGGGGCTCCTTTTATGCCACTTCATCCAACCCGTTATGCAGAAATGTTGAGTAAGAAAATGAAAGAAGCAGGAGTGAATGTATGGTTGGTAAATACCGGTTGGTCTGGTGGTCAATATGGAGTTGGAAAAAGAATGGCTTTAAAGTATACTAGAGCTATGATTACAGCTGTTTTAAAAGGAGATTTAGGAAACTATACATATGAAGATTACCATATACACTCTGTTTTTGGTGTTGCACAACCAAGAAGATGTCCAGGAGTTCCTTCATCAGTTTTAAGTCCAAGAACTACTTGGAACAATGACGATGCTTATTATAAAACTGCGTTTAAGCTTTCTAATGCCTTTAGGAAAAACTTTAAGCAGTTTGAAGAGTTTGCAAATGAAGAAATAAGAAGAGGTGGTCCTCAACGTTACGCTCTTTAAGAGTAATTACCCACTGTAAAAAGCACTCTGCAGTTTACTTTTTTGTGAATTCTTTTGTCTACTTTTAGAAGTTAAATAGTAAAGTTAATTATGAGAAATTATTTTATACTGTTTTACATCTTTTTGTTTACTGCCTGTACAAAGCCAGCAAATACCTCGAAAGAACAGACAAATGATGTTATTCAGTTGCCAACATTAAACTTGAATCAAGCACAGCGATTAATTAATTTACCGATAAGCTGTGTTGATATTGAATATCCTAACAAACTAGGACAGACCATAGGGAGTGAAGAGGACTTAAAATCACCTAAAGAGCTTCATCCTGCATTTTATGGTTGTTTTGATTGGCATTCTTCTGTTCACGGTCATTGGAGTATGGTTTCATTACTCAAACAATTCCCAAGATTAGAGAATAATACTGCTATAAAAAACAAGTTGTTAGAACATATATCTAAAGAAAATATATTAAAAGAGGTTAATTATTTTAAGGGAAAGCATAACAAAAGTTATGAGAGAACTTATGGTTGGGCTTGGGTTTTAAAATTAGCAGAAGCACTCCATACATGGGATGATAAAATTGCAAGAGAATTAGAGGATAATCTTCAACCTCTAACTGATTTAATTGTTCAAAAATATTTAGATTTTATTCCAAATCTAAATTATCCAGTTAGAGCTGGAGAACATCCTAATACTGCTTTCGGATTAACTTTTGCATGGGATTATGCTTTAGTAGTTGGTGATGAATCTATGCTTGAAATGATAAAAAATAGTGCTAGAAAATTTTATTTAAATGATTCAGATTGTCCAATCTCTTGGGAGCCCAGTGGTTATGATTTTTTATCGCCTTGTTTGCAGGAAGCAGCAATAATGAAGCGAGTATTACCTCGAAAAGTATTTATAAATTGGTTTGCTAACTTCTTGCCTCAATTAAAAGATATTAACTATCAATTAGCAGTTGGTGAGGTTTCAGATAGAACAGACGGAAAATTGGTACACTTAGATGGCGTAAATTTTTCTAGAGCATGGGCTTTGTTTGACATTGTTAAGGATTTACCATCCTACAATCATTTAAAAAAGATCGCTTATGAGCATATTAACTATTCTTTGCCTAACGTTGTTGGTGATTCCTACGAAGGAGGTCATTGGTTGGGAAGTTTCGCTATTTATGCACTAAATTCTGCATCTAATGACTAAGAATTGGTTTAAGAAATCAGGTCCAGGAACTCTTGTAGCTGCTGCATTTATAGGTCCAGGGACTGTTACCTTATGTACATTAGCAGGAGTTAATTTTGGCTTTCATTTACTTTGGGCCATGGTATTGTCTATTGTAGCTACCATTGTATTACAAGAAATGGCCTCTCGTCTAGGAATCATATCTCAAAAAGGCTTATCTGAGGTCATTAGAGCTGAAATTAAACATCCAATAATCAATAAATTAATAATGCTGCTTATTTTGTCGGCTATTGTTGTAGGAAACGCTTCCTATGAGGCAGGTAATATTAGTGGAGGTATATTAGGACTTGAGACTATTACAGGAGAATTAAGAATTGTTTTAGGAAGTTTTTCACTTAATATATTGAGTTTTGTAGTTGGAATTATAGCCTTTATATTACTTTATATAGGGAATTATAAATTTCTTGAAAAAGTACTAGTAACGCTAGTGATTATAATGAGTATTTCTTTTTTAATTACGGCTTTTTTAACAAAACCAGCTATTTCTAGTATATTAAAAGGTGCTCTAGTTCCCTCATTTCCAGAAGGTAGCTTATTAACCATAATTGGTTTAGTTGGAACTACTGTAGTGCCCTATAATTTATTTTTACATGCATCTTTAGTCAAAGAAAAATGGAATAATCCTAAAGACTTAAAAGCGGTAAGAAAAGATACTATTATTTCTATTGCTCTTGGAGGACTTGTTTCTATGGCTATCATTATTTCAGCCTCATCTATAGGTTTGGGAGAAATTTCAAGTGCAGCAGACTTAGCGAAAGTCTAGCACCTTTGTATGGAGATTT
>FUWD013232390.1_pt1 | contig 24050 bp, 14 predicted proteins | sample 1063281 | NCBI WGS metagenome assembly FUWD01 (sample SAMEA79048168, study PRJEB19326) | metagenome | biome: marine | reverse complement strand
ACGACGTATACAAGAAGACACATATCCGGGGGATATTTATTCGACGGAGAAACACCTAAAGAAGCATACTATAGGGTCGCTAAAACAGTTGCTCGTAGGTTATATAAACCGGAAATGGCAGAAACTTTCTTCGAGTACATATGGAATGGTTGGCTATGTCTCGCTTCCCCGGTATTATCTAATACAGGTACTGATCGCGGCTTGCCTATTAGCTGTTTTGGGATTGATGTTGCTGATAGCATACAAGATATAGGTAGTAAAAATTTAGAGATGATGCTACTCGCTAAGCACGGCGGTGGAGTTGGTATCGGTGTAAATCAAATTAGACCCGCTGGCGCTAGAATAACAGGTAATGGAACATCAGATGGAGTCGTACCTTTCTGCAAGATATATGACTCAACAATTCTTGCAACTAATCAAGGGAGTGTCCGTCGTGGAGCTGCCTCAGTTAATATCAACATTGAACATGGCGACTTCGAGGACTGGCTTGAAATCAGGGAACCTAAAGGAGATGTTAACAGACAATCGCTTAACCTTCATCAGTGCGCAATTGTTGGTGATAAGTTTATGCGAAAGCTTGAACAAGGAGATAAGGAAGCAAGATCTAGATGGGGTAAATTACTTAGAAAACGAAAAGGAACTGGAGAACCGTATATTATGTTTAAAGGAAATGTTAACAAAGCAAATCCAGAAGCATATAAAGAAAACGGATTAAAAGTACATATGACTAACATATGTTCAGAAATTACATTACACACAGATGAAAACCATAGTTTTGTATGTTGTTTATCATCATTAAACTTAGCAAAATATGAAGAATGGAAAGACACTAATCTTATATATGACGCCACTTTCTTTCTTGACGGAGTTATGGAGGAATTTATTCAAAGAGCCAAGGGACTTCGCGGGTTTGAAAATGCTGTTCGGTCTGCGCAAAAAGGGAGAGCATTGGGACTTGGTGTACTCGGATGGCACACCTATCTCCAAGAAAATGGTATTCCTTTCGAAGGTTTACTATCTCAGTTTGAAACTAGGAAAATATTTTCGCAAATTAAAATTGAAAGTGAAAGAGCCTCGAGAGACTTGGCTGAAATTTACGGCGAGCCTTTATGGTGTGTTGGGACGGGTATGCGTAATACTCATCTCCGTGCTATTGCTCCTACTGTTTCTAATAGCAAGCTTAGCGGTAATGTTTCTCCTGGCGTTGAGCCGTGGGCTGCGAATGTTTTTACAGAGCAGAGTGCAAAGGGGACTTTCATTAGGAAAAACCCGACGTTAGTTAAACTATTAAAGAAACATAAACTAAATACAAATGAAACGTGGAATAAAATACTGGCTGACGGAGGTAGCATACAGGATATCGATGCTCTGGATAATATTACTATGGGTCATGACATTCCAGTTAAAGAAGTTTTTAAAACTTTTAAAGAGATTAATCAATTAGAATTAGTTAATCAAGCTGGTCTTAGACAACAATACGTAGATCAGTCAGTTAGTTTAAACTTAGCTTTTCCTTCTGAGCTACACCTAAGTGGTTGAACAAAGTTCATTTTGAAGCTGGAAGAAGTGTTAAACTCTATATATACTAGAACAGATCTGTTTTACGTGTGATATAGCTCAGCAGCTATGATGAGATTGTTTAGCTTGTGATGGCTAAAGGCTAAAAGTTATAACTATTAGTTATCTATAATAACAAAAGGGGCCTCGATATGAGACCCCTTTCTTTTATAGGAATTGCAGGTATGGTACGCCTGATAATCTTTACTCCTATTTATTTCTTTTTATATCTACTAACTCTTCCTTTAGTAGTTTTTTCTTTTTTAGCCGCTGCTTTTTCAGCAGGAGTTAATTCACTCCAAGTAGAAGGTGTATCTTTTGAAACTTTTTTAGTTGGCCTAAAAGTGTTTTCACCTTTACTATAGTCTGATTCACCACTAGGTGTTCGCCATTCTTCTTTAAACCAACGGTTCAAGTTCTTAAATGGTGAATTCATTTTGAAAGGCGAGCTCATTACTTCTTTGATGAATTACCCCAGTTAGCAGCACCTACTTTTCTACATTTAACCATAGCTCCGCTTCTATAAGCTGAATTTCCACCTGGATATCTTCCAGCAACTTTTTTGTAGCATGCGTCTTTTAATTGAAATGGTGATCCTTTTGTTAACTTCATAATTTTTGTTTTAGTATACCCAAAATACTTCAGGTGATTTATTTTTATCAATATCTGCATGAATAAATGTTTTGCCAACACCTATTCTTTTAAATCCTACTTCTCTTAGTATATCATATAGCTTAAATCTATCAACAGAGTTACTACACTTTATATCTACAGCTAAGCCTTTTAAGTGTGAAGAATCTGGTTTACCTCCAACAAACTCATTGTGTTCAGGTGTTCTAAATCCTGAGTTAGGATCAATAGCTTTACCGTATTTTTTACGAGCAATATCTAACATGCTTATAAGTTCATCACTCATATTTTTCCCACTTCCTTCTAAATCTGGAGAATCAAACTCTCCGTAAGTAAAATATTTAAACTTCATTATTTAATGTTTTTTTCTTTAGCCATTTTTTCTAAATATTTCTTTTGTAAAGTAATAGTTTTATATCTAAAAAAGGTTTCTTTTTCTTTCTTATTTAAAGCGTCAGAAACTCTCTTATAAAAAGCTTTCTTTTTAGCTTTATTTTCCGCTCTTGTTGCTTTTGCTTTTTCTTTACCTTCTTCTTTTCTTTTAGCTTTGGCTTCAGCTTTTATAAGCTCATGTTCTTCATTCTCAGCACCTACATCCCAAGATCTCCAACCTAAAGCAAGAGCCACTCTTTGCCAAACAGTGTTTCTATAATCTAACGCTTCAGTTAAAGCATTCACTTCTGTAACAGCTCTGTCTAAAGGTAGGTTTGTAAAACCTTCAGTTAACGATCCCAATACTTTATATGAGGGACTTAAATTAAATTTACCATCTATAGTAATATCCCAATCTCTTTTTTCAATAACATCTTTTTCAAACTTTTTTGTTTGAATAGCGCTATAAACCTTTCTAAGCTTTGATCCAACAGACGGAGATAGGTTAGCTAATGACAATATAGTATAAGTCTGGTCAGCCATAAATTCCTTTTGTTCTTGCTTATCATACTCAACATAAGCGTTCTTGAGAGTAGATATAAAAGCTCCCGGCAAACCAAATCCTCCTTTTAAAGTAGTATCAATCATACCTTGTATTATTCTAGACTGCTTTGTGCTATACACTTTTCCATACTTCTCTAATTGCTCTTCTTCAGTAAGCTCGTCATCTTCCTCTTCAAACCCAGGTATTAAAGCGAATAAAGCGTTCTGCAGTGCAGAGAATATGATGTTTTGAATAGTACCATAATATATAATTTTGCTTAAGTTAGAAAAATCACTTTGCAGCATAGTTTGCCCAGGTGTTCTTCTTCTGTTTTTTATATCTAAAGCAGCTTTCTTTATAGACCTATTTAACTGTATAGGTGTATTTTGAAACGCAAGTAATACTCTACCCACTATACTCGCCTGATCAGAAGATATTAAAGCAGGGTCCCCAGATTGCTGAGTTTCTTCAGATATTTGACTAAAATCTTTAAAAGCCATTTCTTCCGCTTGCTCTTTAGTATATAAAGCTTCTCCTTCTTCGTTTACTTTTTTCAAATAAGATTTTATTCTATTCCTATAAAATGTAGCGCCACCTGAAGCTATAGCAAAACTATCCGCCATTTGTGTTGGCGTAAAACCAATTTTTAATAAATAACTTAATGCAGCTACTGCTTTGTTCTTAGATCCTTTAACCGCTCTTGCAATCTCAGCTTCATTAACATCACTTTTCAAACCAGATCTTCTTTGTTTAAGTTTAGGAGAATTAAAGAGTGTTGCAAAATCAGACCAGTATTGTTTTTGATTAGCAAATGCTATTGCTGCTTTTAAAGGGTTATTATCTGACCAATTAATAAAGTTTACTGTTGACAATGTTTGTAGTAATGCTGATCTTCTATTGAAAAACATTATTGCTCCAATAGAATTGTTAATCCAAGTATTAAATCTATTGGTATTATCAGTAGTGGATGACGGTCTGTTTGTACCGTTCTTCATTCTATATAAAATATCTTCCAATGCATCTCTAGTAGCTTTACCATAACCAGCTTCTACTTTATTAAGATTATCTTCGCTAAATATTATATCTGCATTTTCAATAAATTCTGATAAGAATTCTTTTCTACCTATTTTTTCAGTTAAGTTGTTTAAATCAGATAGTATAGTTTCAGCATCCCAAAAATCTCCCGGCTTAGCCCATTTAGGTCTTTTTGATATCTGTTGTAATTTTCTAGCATACTCACTCAAGTCTGCATTGTCGTTTACATAATCAACTAATTTTTTCTGATCTATTTCAGATAAACCTGGTATTTCATATCCAGAAGCATTCCATAGAGCAACTCTTATAGCTTGATCGTGTGTAAATTCAGTTCCTGGTACAAGTTTACCAAGTTTCTTTATAACAGGTCTCATTTGCTTATTAAGCGCCTTAAAATCGTCCTTAAACGATTGTCTAGTTTCTTCAATAGCTCTTATGCCTTTAAAGTATGGATCTATCAAAGTATCTTGAAAGAACTTTTGATCAGCTTCTCCTTGTTTACCTTTACCTGCAAAAGTATAAGAAGTTAATCCCTTGAAGTCATCAAGTGATGAAGGCATGAATAATTTAAATTTACCTTTCTTGACACCTCTCCTTCTAGCTATTACTCTGCTAATAGTTTCATCTGCTTTAATACCTGTACCTCTTTCTAGCATTTTATTGAACGTACTGTTCATTGTTTTGCTAAATTTAGCACTAGGTTTATAAACTTTACCTTTTGGGTCTAAAACTTGTACACTTTTAGAAAATTTAGAAGCTGTTTTAAGAGCTTTTTGAAAAGATTTTTTAACAAAAATACTAGATTTACTTTCAAGATTTTTCGCGCTTTTGTTAGTCAAAGTAGGAGTAGCTGAACGTAGTAAAATAACGTACGTTTTTTTATTAGGGTTATCTTTATTGTACCATCTTTCATCGAATTTTTGTCTAATAGAGACATCGCCATTAAACTCAGCAATGTCTAAATTTAACGGGTTTGCGCTTAACATAAAATCCCCTAAGTCGCTATAGGATATATAATAAACAGGATTTGCTTTGTTTGCGTAATACTCCTTAACAATACCTGTGTCTAATATTAAATTATTAGTATCAGTTCCTTTTAATAGTTTAGCCACTTCACTATAAAATACGTTATGATCTATTTTATAATTTCCACTATCTGTTAAAGAAACTTTTTTGTTTTTTAATAGCTTTTCTAATTTGGTATATACATTTTGTACATTTTTGTTTTTTAAATCATTTTCTAAAATTTTTACTTTGTACTTTTCAGATATATTTTTGTTTATTTTATTATTCTTTCCTTGCCCTTTAAGTATAAACTTACCTACCCTAGCTGTTTTGCCTGCTTTTATTTCCCATGCAATCTCAAGTCCTCTGTATTTAAATATTAAATCTGGTTTTAAAGAATTTATTTGAAGTTCTGTTTGCACTACAGTTAATCCAGGTATTTTTTTTGCTAAATTTACTATATTATCAATAGCTTGTTGTTCGGCTATTTTCCATCCTTTTTCTTTTACTTTATTTAAAAATTCCGTATATGGGTTTATAATAAAATCCGTAAGTGTGTTAAAATCATCTTCAGGCATTATATCCTTCAAATTAGCAATAGCAATTGATCTTTGGGTATTTGTTTCCGCTGAAGTTATTCTATTAGCAGCTCCTATTATTTGATTTTCTTCTATACCTCTACTAAACTTAACAGTGCCTCTATCTACGTCTCTGATTATTTGATTTACAAAATTATCATTTAGTATTTCACCTTGAGCCTCTTGATTTCCTTCAAAAGCTTTACTTATTTCAGAATTTTCATTTTTAATTTCTTTTGTAAATATTTCAAAAGCAATTTCTTCAGCTATTGCCTTACCTAAAGCTTCTCTCTTTCCTCTAATAAGTTTACCTTTTTCATCAATGAATAAATCTACAAAGTCATCGTCTGAAACTTTATCAGCAGGTACTCTTCTAACTATCTCGTTACCAGCCGTGGCTCCTCTAACCAATGTTTTTTCACGATCAATCTTCTGACCAACCCATTCTGGATATGGTACAAAGTTTGGTATAAATTCTTCTTGAACAATTTCTTTACCACCAACATTTACAGTTACTTTTTTGCCGGTAAATTTACCTCCAACGGATTTTTCAATTGCTTGAGGAATACCTCCACTAACTTTACTACCGCTATCTTTACCCATTAAAAAAGTGGTAGTCATGTTTTCTATGATAGCTTTCTTATTCTTTATAAGATTCTTTTCATAAGTACCATCCTTTAACTTACCTAATCTTTGAATAACAAGCTTAGGAGCAGCTTCAGGATCGCCTACAACTTTACCTATTTTCTTTTTAATTTCTGCAATTAAAGGCGTGGTAGCAGCATTGTCTCCTCTTTTAGCTGTAATTTTACTTTCTAAACTAGCTAAAACTTTTGTTAATTTATCTGTTATAGCTGTTATAGTAAAGTTAGGTACAATGTTACTTTTAGTAAGTGGTGTGTATTTTCTTTTTTCAGCTTCTTGAGGCGCAGCATCTTCTCTTGCAATAACATTTTTAGCTACACTAACGTCTTCTTTAAAACCACCTTCACCTTCTTTTTTAAATTTAGCTAAAGCTTCTTTTACTCTATTTCTTACACCGTACTGACTACCTATAATGTAACCACCTAAATCATTGTTTGATTCAGGATTAAAAGCCATTATGTTTTTCTTCAACTGAACACCTGCTACTTCTATGAAAAAATCATCCCAGCTTTTGCCGTAAACATTGTCTGCAACAACTCCGTACCCTGCGGCAATCTTTTTAATTAAAGGATTAAGCATACCATTATCAATGTTATCTATAACTTTAATAGCAACTTTTTCCTTAAAATCCTTGTTAGTTGTACCTGGAGGTACCATAGCTTTTAGTTGATCACCAATTCTTTTTTCGTTCTTCTTAGTGTCATCTTTAGTTTTATCTTTAGGTTTAGCTTCTTCTGTAGGTTTAGATAATTCTTTTTTCTTAGCTAACCTTATTTTTGTTTCTAAATTAGTTTTAGCTGTTTGAAAATCTACTTCATTATCAAAATCAAACTCATCTAAATTATCTAATTGCTCTTGTAATAGTGTAGATTGCTTAGATGTTGATTTTTTTACTAAAGATCCATCACTATCTTTTTTAGGTTCATCTGTTGATTTAACTATAGGATTAATAGGTGTAACAACTCCTCCGAAATGAGCAGCTTTGTTATATCCTTTAACAAATTCATAAGCATCTCTTCCTTGATTTGCTTTGAATTGAAATTTGTTAGGTAACCCGGATAAAAATGAATTTGCAAAAACTCTAATCTTGTTCATACTTGCCTCATTAAGAATTTGACCATCAGCCAAAACATCAGACATAGCATTCATTGCTTCCTCAAAATAATTTTCATCTTTTATTACGTTGCCATCAGAGTCTTTTTCAGTGTAACTTGTATCTATTCTAAATTTAACTTTAGCAAATATGTCTTTATCATTTTTTTCTAAGTAAGATAATAGATCTTCACCTGCTTTGTCAATAGCTTTTTTATTGCTGCCGTATTTTTCTTTAGCATATTTATGAAGAACTTCGTGTGCAAAAATACCGATACGTTTGTTTTTTATAGCGGCATTCATATTAATAATTATTTTATTAGTACCAGTAATTTCTCCACCTTCAAAACTTCCATTTTTTACTAATTTTTTAATTTCAGTTAACTCTTTACCTGTAACTCCTGCGTCTTCAAAGGCTTTTATGATTTGAGCATTTGCATCTTTGCCTTCAAAAGACATAATTTCAAGATCTAAACCTTGTTGTTTAGCAAAAGCTTCTGCATTAATTCTTCCTTTTTCTATTTTCTTTTTATATACGCTATCTATATAGCTATTAATTGCTTTAGTTTTAATTTCTTTTAATGAAGGATTGTTATTACCTTCATTTATTAAAACTTTTTTAGCATCATCTAAGCCTAATTGAATTGCTTCTGGAGATAAGTTATTATAGTTATTAGCTATAGATTTCACGCTTTCGTTAAGCATAGATTGAGTGTAGTAAGCATAGCCTAAGCTGCTGTCTAAAGATACATTGGTATTAACGTAATTTTCTTTAGTTTGCTTTATATCTATGTCATCAGACAATAACTGTTCACGTTCTTTAGCTAAAATATCAAACTGAGTTCTAAGTTGAGCTTCAATTTGCGTAAGCTCAAAAGCTTTAATACCAGGATTATTCGATGCAGCAATTAATTTGTTATTAATTAATCGCATTTTTCTGTTCGTTTCCTCAACCTTATATGCTTGATCAATGCTTAAAGTGCTACCTAATTTAAATAGAACACCCTCCTCTAGGGATTGCATGTCTTTAACTAAAGCATCTACTACTGATTGAGTTTCTTTAGGTAATTTTAAGTTTAAATTTTTTAAATCTAACCAACTTTGTATATTAGGTTGTTTAGTTATTTTTCTTAAAGCATTTAATGATTCTCTAAGTTTTCTAGATTCTTCTTTGCTAGCTAAAACACTAACATAACCTTGCCTTAATCCTTTAGCTACGTTTACGCTATTCATTCCGCCTCCCATCAAAGCACCCTGAGAAAAAGATTCTAAGCCTCCTTCAAATAAATTTTTGTCCTCACCTAGTATAAAAATATCGCCAAAGTTTTGTAAAACAGTTGTTCCAAATTCAGAACCTCCTTCTACTCTCATACCTTTTCCAACTTCTTTCAGCCCTTTACCTACATACTTAAACCCTTCTTTTATGGTGGTAGGAGAAAGCATTTTTGTTCCGTTTTTAAAATTTTTTAACAGAGTCATAGTACCTACTTTTTCCATAGCTACTTCTGCTATTCCATAAAGAGCTTGTATGCTTAATGATTGCCATTCTTTTATGTCTAAGATTTTAGCATCTTCATCCATTTCTTTATTTAAAGCCATCAAAGTGAAGGTATCGGCATTTGGGTTTTCAACCAAATATTTTTTATTTTTAAGCATTCTTTCGCTAGCTTTTTTTCTACTAACAGCTAGATCCATGCCTTTACTACCACCTCCTGATAAAAAAAACAAAGGCATAGCTGCAGGGCCAGTCAAAGCCATTGCTAAAGATGGCACTAAATTTACAGCAGAACCTGCTACCCATTTACCTGCATCGCTTATATTATTAATTTCATCAACAGCAATTGCTCTTTGAAAATTTTCGGTTTCTTTTTGAAAATCATCACCCAAAGAAACTAACCCTGTAGCATCTTCTATTTTTACACCAGTTGATCCTGAACTTGCTAATATTGTTGCTATACCTGATGGGTTATTCATTTGACCTGCTAAAGTAGCTAAAGTAGCTGCTTCGTAAGTTATACCAGCCGCTGTACTTTTAAACGAAGATCTAAGTTGTCTTAACCTATTGTAGTCTTTGTTAAAATCCATTAAAGCAAGAGGAACAGTTTTAACTTTATCAAAAGAACCATCTTTTTTTAACCTACTTTGCAGGGATTGCATCTCTCCCTGCTTTTGTAAATAGTCCTGCTCTATAGTAGTAGCTACCATATAATTATCTCGTGTAGGGTTAAGCTCAAATTCTTTAATAGCAGCTTTTAAAGATTCTTCTGTTTTTAAATAATTATCAGATATATCACTAAAATTATTAAGTTTTTTTTCATCACTAGCAGCTAAAGCTAATACATCCATTCTATCCTCAACCGACAAATCACTAGCGTATCTAAGCGAAGCATCTAAAGCATATTTTTGTTTTCTCTCATCGTCGTATAATCGTATTTCATCCTCTGAAAAATCAGAAATATAACCATCTTTTTTCCATTGATTGTAAGCTTGAAATTCTTTTTTGTTTTTAAATTGATCGACAGTAGCAGCTGTTTGCTTCACTCCAACTGTTTCATTTTTTAACCCCTGGGTAATATTAGATAGTTCGCTTCTTTGTATCTTAGAAAATTTAGAAACTAAATCTTTTTTCATAGAAGATTCTAATTCTTCTAATGTTAATTCCGGGGCTTTTAAAGATTCTTCGTATTTTTCATAAGCGTCTCCACTTCGTTTTTTAGCTTTATCTAAAAAGCTAGTATCTCCTTTTAATTTTATATATTTATTTATTTCAGCAGCTGCAGCAGCTAACTCTTCATCTGTTTTATTTGATCCAATTCCTACAGCTGAAAATATTTTAGTTGGCTCACCTATTAAATCACTAACAAAGCTTGTTCCGGTGCCCTCTCCGGTTTGCTTAGGGTCTATAGAATTTTCAAAATTTAAAGCATCAAGACTTCCAAATGAAGTCCCTTGTTTAGTAGATATACCAATACCCGCTAGTTTTTTATTTAATGCTGGAGAAGCGTCTTCTTCCGATTTTTTTAAGTCTTCAATAGTTACATAGTACTCACTTAGAGGATCTTGTGAATCCGAAGGAGTATCTACCGAGGGTGATTCCGTAAAACCTGCTTGTGATGCTGTCATTGGCTGCTGCACTGCATCCGCATCCTCTACAGTGCTTGTTGGAAAATCCTGTGGTTCGTCTTCTGATTGTAGTACATAACCTGCCATTTCAGCGTATTCAGATATATCCATTCCATTTCTGTCAGCAGCTGCTTGCATAGCTTCAGTAGATAACGTGGTACCTGTTTTTTTATTTTTATACATATGATTTAATTATTATATCTTAGTTGCTTTTAATCCCATAGCTGCCCTTAATCCGGTGTAATTTATATTCTTGTCTTTCATGTAAGGAACAAATATAGCTTCAGGTGAATCTCCTGTCACCGCGCTAGCTGGTGGTTGGTATTCGTAACCTTCAACTCCCTTATTATTCGTTTTAAACTCCCATACCATTGAATTAGGACCTGTCCCCATTCTTATTATAGGATCCTTAGCTTTCATTGAACTAGTAAACTCATACCTAAACTTTCCACCTGTAGTTTTTGGTTTTACTTTCCCAAAATTAATTACTTCCTCGGCTAATCCTTCTTTTTCTACAACAAACCTAGCATACGCATTTTTTATCATTTCACGTCTAGGATCATTAACCCTGCCTTCTTTATCGGTATTCCACGTAGCCACCTTAGGGTCTATAAAATTAATTTTAAATCCCATTCCGCCAGCAACACTAAAGTCTTCTTCTGAAACATAATCTTTAATAATGTTATTAAAAAACTTAGCAGCTTCATTTGGGGTTAGAGAATCAATATAACTATCCGTATCAAGATTTTTTCTAGCGTATTGAGCTAGTCTTTCAGGGTTTATTTTTTTACCGTACTGAATGTTTCCTTCAGGATCTTTTTCTAATTCAATTACCTCCATGTCGTCAAAAAGAGAAGCCATAGGATTTCTAATTATGGGGTCTTTTTTAAACTTTTTGCCTGAAGCTTGTATTTCTTTAGTAGCATTAGGTATTACAGGGTAATCAGCTATATCAAAATCAGTATTTAAACTTCTACCTATTTCTTTTCCGCTGCCATCTCTCATTATAGTATAAGGTATAGGCCCTCCCGGTTTAGTCATATCAAAATCAATTTCACTGCTACCAGCTGTCCTACCGGATCTAAATTGAATGTCAAATTTTTTGTATACTTCAGGATCCGCATACAAGTCTCCTCCACCCATAGTTCCTAAAGGTTTTTCTTTTACTTCACTTATTTGTTGAGCTAATGCGGAATTTGAAGCGCCTTGCATCCTAATAGCAGTACCCATAGTTTTAACATTAGCCATAAATGTTTTAACTTCAGATGGCCATTTGTAAGGTTCATTTCCGTACTCTTTGAGTAAAGTTGCCATTTTTTTCAAATTACCTTCTATTGCTTTAGACACGTCTAAACCAGGATTAGCAAGAGCTATTTGATTAAGTTCAGTTTCTGCTGTAAATAATCTATCTGCTTGAGCCTTCCTATCAGCTAAGTTTTCTTCTCTTTTTTTATCTGCCTCTTTTTTTATTTGGTTTAATGCACCAACTGTAGCGCCGGATATCTGCTGTAACATGTTCCTAACATGCTGCCCCGATTGTGTGTCCACAACTTGTTTTGGGTTTCTATAACTCATAGGTATACTTTTATTTTTTAAATTTTAAAGTTAAAAGCCAATATTGCTATTACCCGCTGCTGCTCCAGCTATTGAAGTAATACCTCCTATCATGCCTGTAAAAGCACCAGTTCTATCAGCTCCTGCTTGAGCTTGTCTAGCTTCAGCTCCTGATATTTGAGCAGAAACTCTGTCTAGCTGTTGCATTTCTCTATTTTCTTGTGTTTGGAAAGCAAATTGTCTTCCTTGCATTTCTAAACCTTGAACTCTTCCACCTTCCCTAATTTGTAGACCTTGAACTCTTTGTTGTTCAGCCATTTTTAGCTGTTGCATCTGTTGCTCACCTTGGGCTCTTAACCTTTCATTATTTGCTTCTTGTTGTTCAATACTAGCGGACACACCTTTTTTACTTTGCAATGCAGCCTGCGCTAAAGCAGTTGCGCCGCCAGCACCCGCTCCAGTTGCTTTTAAGGTATCTAATGTGTTTGCTAATGAAATGTCTGCTTGTTCTACTTGCATTTCTGCAGCTTGGGTAGCTACGCTTAAATTAGCCATAGGGTTTGTTAATTGACCACTTAAATCCTGAGCTAAACCACTTAAGTTTGTAACTCCTGCTGATGGATCTATAATATCTTGCCTACTATTTTCTAAGTTAGTTAATTTTCTTTGTAACCTAGCTTTTTCTCTAGCTGCTTTTCTTTCTCTTTTTTTAGCTGCACCTGCACCAAACATTCCGCCAATTACACTTAGCGCTGCTCCGGCTATAGCTACTGTTGCTCCTGCCATAATTTTTCTTTTTTATTAAATTCGTCTATAGTAAAAGAATATAAGTTATCTTCAACGAGACTCATGTCTTTTGTGTTTGTAGGGTTTTTATGTACATTTATAAATATACAATCTTCTATGCAATGTATTAATCTTTTAGCTCCTTTTATTGATAATTCGTAGCAAGGAGCTATGTGTTCTATAGTTTCTCCGTTTGTAGTAACTAATATTTTACCTGTCATTAAAAACCAAAAATGATCCGTATGGTGAACCGCACTTACTACTATAGAACCAGCAGGCATGCGCATTTGTCGCATGTACAATTGATCAGAAAAATTATGAGTAATTGGTATTAATTCATTATTTACCAAAGATTTACCATCTCCAAAAACACCTTCTATGTCGTTATTGGCTATCATGGCATTTTGAAACTCTTCTAATCTTTTTGTAAAGTTACTTAATTTATCTTCCATATGTTGCTCCTACTGCAAATAGTTCTTTTAATCCACCTGGATCCGTTGTAGCATCTGTTTTTATAGTTACTGTAGCGTAGTAGGCTTTTATACCTGTACTACTAGGCCCCATTATTACCTGACCAGCTATAGGTGTAGGTGAGTTATTTTTAATTGCAGCTACATAATTGTTTTGCTTTCTATCAAAACCTGCTCTATATTTTATATTATCTTGAACATACAAGCCTTCATCATAACTCCATATTCTTGAAGCCTCATCTATGTTGCTACTCCAAATGCTATTTAATTCATCAGCTCCAGTTTCATCTGAAACTAATGAAGTAACTTCCCATCCATTGCTTCCTTCGTAGCTTATAGTTTTAAATGTTTTGACTCTTGTTGGATCTGGATTTATAACTAACTTAACAGTAGACGAATTATCGGTTCCATAGAAATTACCTCTATCTACGTTGTTTGAATAATGTTTCCATACTGATTTACCGTTTGTAGTGAAGAAGTTTCCTTGAGAACTAAATCCAAAACTAGGTTTATAGTCATAAAAACTAACCCATCCGTTTGTTGCTTCTTCAAAGCTTAAAGTATTGTAATCACCGTCGGATTGTTGTAAAGATACTACATAGTTTTTATTATGTATATCGTAAGCACCTATTATTTTACCAGTGCTATTTACACCAGCTAACTTGTCTCTAAAAAAGTCAACCATACCATAACTAGATATTTCAGTAATACCATCCATAGATAATCTAAGAACAGTATTCCTGTTTCTATCTGTAAAGTATTTTTGATAACCGTAAACAGCAAATGATTCAGGGTTTGTAGATATGCCATATTCACCAGCGTAAGGAACTATTTGACCTATAACTAAGTTAGCTGTAGTAGTTATAGCTCCGCCTTCGGCAGAATATATAGCGTCTTTATCTATTAAAGCTCTATTAACTTTATCTTCTTGAAATATAATTAAGTTAGTATCTTCGGCATAAAGCTTTTGTATACTACCAGCAATAGGGTCTACACTTCTAGTTATCTCTTCGGCAACACTAAATTGATTTGACTGATTTACACCAGTTCTAGAATTTAATATTCCTGAATATATTAATGAATTTGACCTATGTTGTTGACTGTCATTTTCTTCTACTATATAAGCTTTTACACCTAAATCTACAGAAGTGTTATTATAACCTCCTCTTATCCTAGACTCTTCAATATACCAATCCTCATGCACAACTGGTTGTGTAGGCGCGGTATATGTTGTATTAGTTGTTCCATCCCCTTTAGGTAGACCAGCTAATCGCTTCATATAAAATGAGTTAAAATATCCTACTTCTAATGTTATTGGCATACTTTATCTATTACTTGTTTTTATCACTTATTACGCTGGTGAATTTTGGCAATCAGTGAAATTATCATCACCGAAGTTAAATATTAATTGCGTATTACCTTCTCCCGCTGTTCCGCAGGCTTCACCTGTTATTGGTAGTGTTAGTATTCTATATTCTCCTACTTGGGTGAATGTATGTTTAGTACCTGTTGTAGTGCCGTTTGTACCAACATTCAAATCCTCGTTATATATAAACGTACTTGTAGTTGTATCTGTGGCTTGTTGCCATCCTCCTCCTGAGTCTGGTTTTACTTGAATTGTGTATGTTGTTGAGAAATCACTTCCAATAGTAGCTCCGGTGTTCGTAAATAATGCTTCTATATATAAGGTACCCTGTTTTAATTTACCAGTAGTTGGCGTAAAGAACTCTGTAGTAGCTTTATTCCTAACATTATAAGTATCTTGAACTGGTATAGCGCCATATACTACTGTGTTGCCGCCGCCTGTAACTGTAGTATTTGTAGACGTAGGCGTTGTTGTTCCGCTTTCTGTAAATTGAACTTGCAAAGCATCACCACATCCAGTTGAAGGTAAGCTACCAGACCAACCTAAGCAAAGTGCTCTATTTACTCTTTGAGTTCCTGCGGTAAAAGTAGCTCTACATGATCCACTTAAGCCAGAACCATTTACATCGGTAGCTAATACAGCTACATCATAACTTTGGCTATCAACCAATGTATATGATGATTTAACAGTTAATACACCAGTAGATGAATTAATTTCAAATTGATTATTGACAGTGCTGTAATTAGAAGCACTTGGGTCTAATGACCAAACTATTTGATCAGTACTATTGCCTCCAGTTGGGTTACTACCGTTAACCGCAGTGAAAGAATATATTGTTGTAGTCCCGGTTGTTATGCCTGTTAATTGTATTTCTGGATTACCAGTGATAACTGGTTGTACATTTGATAGCGAAAAAGGATTAAGTACTATATCGTCTGTCTCTCCGTTATATGTAACATTAACTGTCATTGTATAAACACCTGTTGATGGTGTAGCTGCTACATTTGTATTATAAAAAAAGTATTGGTTTGCACCTGTTTTTATTTCCCAAGTAGTAGCGCCTCCTGAAGATTGCTCCAATATGAATGTACCTGATGGTATAGGTGTAGTGCTTGTTTGATCAATAATACTTATGCTGTTAACTACTAAGCCTGTTGTAATATCTGTTCCACCTCCTGTCTGAAAGTTAAAAGGATTTCCAATAGTATCACCAGGGCTTGCACTTTCTGGAAAAGAAGCAGTTACAAAATCACCGCCAATAACACCAGCGTATTGACTATCTATTAAACTATTAATAACAGATAACTCACCTGATAAAGATGTTTCCCAATATATATCTAACAGCGAATAAACCGGTTGGGTTTCCGCTACTGATAAAAAAGGGACCATGCTATACACTTCCTGAGCAGTGCCTGGAGGTATTGTGGTTTCTATAGCTGTAACATAAGCGCCTATAGGGTTTTTTACTTGATCAGATTGATTACATTTTATTATAAAAGGATTAGTATCTCCATTGTAAAAAGGAGCATTTGCAGGTGTAGTTCCCCATGGTATTCTTCCTGTTGGTTCAGTTACTTCGTTTACAGAAGTTACAGCTCCAGTTCCATTATAATTGTAAGTACTGTTTGTATCTATAGATCCATAATCACCAGATGTTTTAGCAGCTAAAAATGGTATTGCTTGAATTTCCATATCTCTAACAGTAGCTATTTGTATAACTTCTTGTGAAGAATTGCCTGGATAATACTGAGCATTCCAAGGTGAACTGCTTGGGTAGGGATTTTTTGGGCTTACAACATTATTGTCTATAAGCTTATTGTTTACTCTAACAGATAGTAGTTCACTACTCGTATAGTCCTTGTCTGTGGGCCCTACTTCTGATAAATCTCTAGGTATTTTGTTTATATTATCACCTAGTGTAGTTGTAAAAAAGCTTTTATTTGTTTCAGAAGCTCCTCCAAGAACAGGATAACCGTTTACAAAACCTGGTAAATATACATTGTAGTACTCCTGCTCTTGCTGCTTTACTACAACTTTGTAAGAAAACCATCCAAGAGGATTAGTAGTAGCGTTGTACAAACCAGGCGCGCCTGTTGTTAAATTTCTTGTTGAGTTTATAGCTGAATCTAATTGAACTTTCAAAGAATCACCTAACCAATCAGTTAATGGACTAGATGAGTCTTGATCACTAGGTATATTATAAGCATTAAATACAGTTGAACCAGCTATATCTGAATCACCATCGTATGAAGAAAGTATAACGTCTGACTGTCTACCGTATCTATCTGACAATACAAATCCTACTTGATATGTTCTGTTTTGTTTTAATTGGTGAAAAGGATATTGAGTGTAGTTATCAAAGCTTTTAGACTTGTCACCAACTATAGCTCTAAACTGTATTGAGGCAGGGGCTGTATGTCTGTCTCTATAGTTTCCATAAACCACCCTGTTCCCAATAACTTCTTGAGCTAAAGCTCTAACAGGTACTTTATCCGAAACTCTAGTTATTTGGTTATTAGGTAATGTTTTGTATGGTTTTGTAGAAGAATAGTCGTAATCTAAGAAGTATTTAGTGTTGTTACCATGCACTGGATCATTAAATGAAATATTAGTAAAAGTTTTATTAGATACAGGTATAGTTTCTAAAACTTTAACGGCTAATGCATCTGATTCTTTGTAAAGAATATCTACATCAGTTATTTTCATTAAACTAAACATATTTGATCCATTATCTTTTTCCATTGGTATTTTTAACAATATGTTATTTATATTGTTTTCAAACCAAGAAACTATTGTTGACTTGTAGGTATCATTCATGTCTTCGTCTGGAGATATTAAACCTCCTCCAAATTGACTATACTGCTTAGGTATGAACATTATTTGACTCCACGGAGCCATTAAAGAATACTCATTATCTTCAAACTTAAATCTATAACTAAATCTTATAAATTTATCTTCTAAAAATTTTTCATCGCCTCTCCAAGAAGAATCATAATCAGGGTTTGCACTTATCAATATAGCGTCACCTGTAGATAAAGTAGTTTCTTTACTTAATTTTACTATTGTTTCTTGTGTAATTGAAGTTCCGGATGTGGAGTCAATAACATTGACTTCAACAACAGTTGTGTTAACTGGAACGCCTGTACCAGTAACTAAATCACCTAGTCGAGGTATACCATTTTCTCCATCATATAAAAATTGATCACCACTTGGGCCACCACTAAAAGCGGGTATAGTGTATAATCTATCAGTACCTGTTCCGGTTATAGTTTGAATACTCCCGCTGGATTTGTTAGACATATTAACGTCTTTAGCATTGGTCATAGTAGGTCTACTAAAGTCTATAGAAGTACCATCTGGTATTGTAACACTTGAAGATAGTAGTAATGTAGAAGTTGCAGTTATACCTATAACAACCACAAGATCACTTATATTTTGAGCATCTATTTTATTATTATCTGTTACAATATCACCAACTTTTATACCTGTGATGCTAGCTGGTGTAATTACACTTGATCCACTACTCGCACCTGTTATAGTAGTAGTTATTCTATCCATAACTAGTATAGGTTCCCAAGGTGCAAACTTAGCTACAGATATTTGATCTTCGCTTGTATAATAACCAGGTGTTAATGCATTTATTACATTTATTTTTCTAGGTTGATTTAAGTTATCTGTAAAAAACAATAAGTTTTCTACTAGATTTATTCCAGAAAATGGAAACGATTTATTAAAGTTAAGAAAATAACCTTCAACAAGTACTGTAGGTGCGTTTACAGCACTTAAATCAATACTTACTATATAACATTCAGCGCTACTAGGAGCTATAGTTCCGTTAACAGCGTCCCAATCAGTAGCAAATAAATAAGCTGTATTAGAATTGTTATCTACAAAGTAGCCAATAATTTCTGTTTCAGCTGAAGCACTTATAGTAGATATAGCTGTATTACCTAGTACATTTTCAAACTCACCTACAGTAGAACTTTCTGATCTACTTATTGATAAGTTTCTAGCCTCTCTATATTCACCGTTAGGTATTATACGAGGATCAAGATCTTGATTCATCTTGCCCTTGAGAAATGTATTTTTGATTTCAGCCATTTAATTCTAGTGTTTTATTTTTTCCAATTACCCTCTCTAGCAAAGCTAATCATTCTTTTTGTTGCTTTTTTACCATGAAACTTGTATGATTCGTTTCTTTTCTCTGCTTGAGCCTTAGTCTGATTAGACCAATTATCGTTTTTGTCCTTGTATATTGAAGGCCACGCTTGATCTACCCCGTCATCAGCCATTAAGTGACTCGATGGTTTGTGATTCTTGTATTGAGGCTTATCATGAAATTTGTATTTACCTACATCGCCTGTTACAAAAGTGGTTTTTCCACCTCTTAACTTTCTGGCATGCGCTTTTTTAAGCAATTTAGGAATAATAGTACCTGCTCCCATAATTTAATGTTTTATCCATTTAGATTTACCTCTCATAACCTGAACTATTTCATCAAGTTTTATATTTGATAATCTTAATTTAGCGTTTCTTAATTTAGCGCTTCTCTCTTGCTTTAATCTTCTTACTATATATTCAGGTTGGTTTATTCTAGAAGCTACGATAGCGTGGCTTATATGAGCATATAGAGCCTCTTCTGCTAACTTAGGAACTTGAGTGTCCATATCGGAAGCTAATCCATCAGATATATACTCTAAAACTATAAGTGCGCCAGCTAAATTACTTGAGAAAGACATTTTGCCTTCTCTGTGGTTTATAGTAAACCATCCGTTTACTTGAGCATACTGAGGATCTAATCCGTAATTTTGACCTAAAAGCTGTTCATCCCATCCCCAACTATCATATCCTTCATTGTATAAATCCTCTATATCGTCTTGATTTATTAAAGTATCGTCTGCTGTTCTCCATCTTTCTTCTGTTATCGATGTTCCCTCAACGTTGTTACCAAAATTATCTTGCGTTGGTACACCTTTAGAATCTTGTATAGGATTTTCAAATGGGTTTGTAGTTAAATTGTTTGCAGGATATATAGGTCTTTTAACACCTAACTGATCTATCCAAGATACCTTTGTGTAGTTTACATAATCTTGCGGTATCACAACACTTAATTCAGGGGGTATATTTAATTCTTGTGACTTAATACTTTTTAATGTGTCATAGCTAAATTCCTGCATTCCACGTTTAGCGTGAAATATTATATCAGTTCTTTTGCAACTAGGTATTAATTTACCCGTTCCAACATAAGCTATTTGAAAGTTATTTATTACATCTTCTAAAGATATGTAACTGTAACTACCGTAATTTTCTTCAACAGTATTACCATAAGCGTCTCTGTTTCCGTATTCACCACCACTTAATATTTTTAATTGAACGACAATACTTGTGTTAGCCGCTAAATTGCCTGTAAATGTTATTGTATTACCTGAAACGGTATAAGCTGAAGTGTATTCTGTATATGTTAAAACACCGGCGTTTGCGGTGTATAACTTAAAATTATTTAAAGCGTAGTTTTGCTGAAGAGGATCATAACTACCAAGTACTAGTTCAGTATCAAATGTAGTTGTGAAGGCTTGCCCAGCACCAGCTGCAGATAAGAACTTTTGTACACCTGCGTAATATTGCTGATTATTTTCTGTAATTAAGCCCATGTATTATTAAGATTTTTCGTTTATGTCTTCTTGTTGTATTTTTTGAGCTGCTACTTGTATTATAGTAGGATCTTGTATTATAACACCTGAGTATAATAATATACCTGTAACAACATCAACTTGCTCAGATGGATGTAGTTCAAAGTTTACTGAAGAACTAGCGTCGTAGATATATTGTCCCAGGCTACCAACTGAATATCCCCAATTTATCATTGCAGGTTGTTTCAAGTAAGACACTTGAATATCAGATGTTATACTTGTTGGATATACACTTATCTTAGTGTCTTCGTATAAAAATACAGGTTGTTTTTTAGTTGGTGCAAGTAATGGTGCTTTCTTTATTTTGTACCATTCATTTCTTTCTACCATTTGAGCTTCAATAGTATCGTCGTAGATAACAGTACCTAGCCTATAAAAGTTTGGCAATGAAGCAGTTGTGAAGTGATCTACTGAAAAAGTAGGTGTAGCTATTGTTTTAAATATGTCTAGTTTTTCTTCTAGGTTTTTAACTCTGTTAGCATACTCGTTATCATTTTCCGGTATACGTAACTGTTGATTCAGGTCGCTCATATATTTTTCAAATATACCTTGCTGAACTTGATTACCTACTTTATTAAACTCGTCTGGAGTTATATAACCTCTTTGCTGTTGGTTAAGTATTAATAAGACAGTTTTATAAACTAAATCTACATTTATAGCCATTATTTATTTTTTTATTATAATACCAGCCAGCCACGTAAAGTGACCAGCTAATATTAATATTACATGTTATTCTAAGTTTTTCTCTACTGACCTATAAACTTCTACACCTTCGTCGGTTTTAAAGTAAGCTGCCATTGCAGAGTAAGGATTTTCATCAAAAGGTACAGTCATTAATTTTCTACCGTTTGATCCCCAAGTAAATGTTCTTTGATCTTGTGACAATTTAATGATACCCATTTCGGAAGCTTTTATAGCTATGTTTCTTAATTGTACATTATCGTCATTTGCTAATTCCATAAACAAATCTGGTTGTCTTTTAGCAAACAATAATAGATCTCTCTTTAGTTCTTTAGTTGTCATACCTGATACTTTAGATCCTAATTCAACACGAAGTATTGCTTCAGCATCATCAACATCCATAGTTCTGCAGCCATCATTGCGTCTATTTGAACTTCTAAATCTTCTAATTCATCTTCGGCTATAGCTACTGGGTTGTGTTCGTAGTATTTATTACCTAATAAAGGATGATACAAAGATAGTAATTTTTGTAAGTTTTGTTGTTCTTTTTTAACATATAGAGCACCGTCTTTAAACATTATATGTCCTAATGTTGCTTGACCGTTTTGCTCATCTATGAAAGGAGAATTTTGATTTGTTGCATACCTAATTTCTCTTTGAAGACCTTTATCTTTATCAAAATATAACAAAGGGTGTCTTGATGTATGCTTTGATGAAATTGTTAATGTTAAAGGTGCTTGACCTATAACTATATACATTCTATCTTTTATTTCCCAACTTGGTTTCGCTGGTTCTTGTTTTTGTGGAGCAGTCATTACTTCTTGCTCTTGTACTATTTCTTTATTTGCTACAGGCTTTTTAACTGTAGGTTTTTTTGCATTTGCTGCCATAATATAATATAATAAAATTTTTAATAAGAGTAATAATTACCCCTGTCAGTTCAACAAGGGTAACTACTACATTAATTTAATCGGTACTAGTCTGTGAATAACACAAAGTTGTTAGCCGCTTGAGTCACTAAACATCTTTCAGATAAGAAGTGAACCTCCATAGCATCTAAATCAGAAGTAGCAGCGCCACCTACAGATCCAGTGATCCAGTTTTTCATTCTTCTATCATCAGCTTGAGAAGCTCTATATCTTACGTGTAAGAAAGGTCTTCTGATGTTAGTTCCTAATATTTGATCGTAAACTGTAGAAGTTCCAGCAGGTACTAATACTCCTTCGATTCCAGCATCAGCAACACCTCCACGAGTAGAAGCATCGTTTAAGTATTTCCAGTCAGTCTTGTAGAAGTCATAAGAACCTCTTCTGAATCCAGAGAAACCTAAGTTCAATGCCATTTCTTCAGAATTTTCGAATACACCAAAAGAACTACCACCGTTGTAAGCAGCTGTTCCAGCTTGTTGTCCAACTCCAGCTAGCATATCATCAAAGTCTAGAGAAGTTTCTCTATTCAAAAATAACATGTTTTCTTCGATAGCTCCTTGAGTATCTAAGTTTTTAAGAATTGAATCAAACTGAGCTAAACCAGTTGCTGCAGTAAAGTCTACTAATACATTTCCACGGCTTTTAACAGCAGCAAAAAGACCTTCAGTACCTTTAGCAGTTGTAGTTGAACTTCCAGATTTTAATTCACCTTCTACCATAGACATTTCTAAGTAGTCTTCAAAACGTAATCTTGTTTCAGATTCAGCTTTTAAGTACCATAAGAAACCTCCTTGACCAGACTCAGTAGCTACTTCAACCCATCCAATCTGAGCAGTGTCAGATCCGTTGATTGCATACTTGTCTTTGATGATGATAGGAGAGTTAGAGTATTGAGTGAAAGAAGGTGTTACAGAAATTCTGTTAGCGTCTCCAGTTCCTTTTCCGTACTCAGATCCGTATACGAAAATCTTAAGCGCTGGTCCACCAGTTACTAAATCTACTTCAGCAGCTCCTGCTCCAGTTCCGTCTAAGGCTTCTTGCGAATAAGGCGCTACAGTTAATACACCTGCACCTAATCCACTACCAGGAGTAGCTCCAGAAGCAACAACGTAACAGTTTAATTCTGCTCCATTTGCTGGATTCATCACTACAATTGTAGAACCAGGAGATACAACGTTTTCAATACCAGCTGCTACAGGAATAGTTAAAGTAGAAACTTTTGCTCCTACAGCACCTGTATTAGTTGCTATTACATTCTCATAAGAGATGTGTAATCTATTTTGCTCAGACCATACTACTTGATCAGAAGTCATTGGCATTTCAGCCCCTACCATTCTTAAGAAACCACCTAAGGTTCTATTTCCATAACGCTCTACTTCAGCTTCATAGATTTCTGGTAAGTACTGCTGTGCGAAATCACTCGTACCATCAGTAAAGTTTAAATAGTTGCCTTCTAAGGCTTGTTTTTTTTGCGTTGGAATTAAGCTTCCAAACACTGGACTTACATTTGCCATAATTTTTTAATTTTTTAGTTAAATTTTTTTGTTTTAATTCTAAGTTTAGAAGAATCATAACCGCTTATTGACTTAACTTTTATTCCGTTTACAAACTCACTAGAGCTAGTTTGCCTTGGCTCTGTGCTAGGATTTTTAGAGCTATTAACTATTTCTTTAGTAGCATCTGTTCGTCCTTGTTCATAAAAATGATTAATAATCTTGTCAGCATTTGAAGCGATATAAATAGCTTTGTGATAACCTTTCGTATCTTTTACATTACCGCTTTCGTCAAGAAACTTTCCTACGAAATTGTTAATGCTTGATTGGTTCTCTGCACTTTATTAGATCTTGTAAACCATATCTAAACTTCTTTTACCTACATTGAAGTCAAACCTTTGAATCATTAGTAAAGTAATCATTTGTTTTTGATTAAAGTCCGATGCTGCTGCTCAGCTATCTTCTGATCTCCTTGTATCGTTGAAAACTCTGTTGCTTTT
>FUWD013181803.1_pt1 | contig 24060 bp, 22 predicted proteins | sample 1063281 | NCBI WGS metagenome assembly FUWD01 (sample SAMEA79048168, study PRJEB19326) | metagenome | biome: marine | reverse complement strand
GTCGTTGCAACCTATGATCGGGCATTGCAGATTCGTCGCTTATTACAAGAACCTCCGCTCGAGAGTATCGTTACCGAAACTGATGCACCGGATATTCCACCGGCATGGCTTAAGGAGGAGGGCGGTCAATTTAATGAGCCTGCCTTACTCCCCAGAATTGCTCGGCAATTGGCTAGCACTCGAGGCATTAGTGGAGAAGTATTTGCAAAGGCAGTTTGGCAAAATGCCATGCAAGCATTACCCCGTTGGTCATCTCTAATGACTAACAACCCAAACCCACAATCCGCCTCCTAAGAACTTGCGCATCAATATTGCGGCGTTCATCGCCGGGGGATCGCTCCTTCTATTTTTGCCTGCCGTGCCAGAGCATTGGGCTTGGATTTGTACGGCAACTATCGTTATTTCCCTCTTTGGGGTTTGCATCAATTGCTTCTCAATCCAAAATCGCTATTCGAGTAGTGCATTCCTAGCGGTTTGTTGTTTCGCCCTAGGATTTGCCTGGAATGCAAATTACGCACAAGGTCGATTAGCCAATGTCCTTTCGATAGAGTATGAGAGCAAAGATCTCATACTCGAGGGCAGGGTTAATGCTTTGCCACAGAGCTCTCCTGGTGGTGCAAAGTTTTCATTTGAGGTAGATCAAGCCTTTTTAAGTAAGGAGTTGATTGAATCATTTCCTCGGCAGGTGTATTTGAGTTGGCAGCCTGCATGGCGTAACCCCCAAGATGTTCCGGAGGTCATTCCAGGTCAGCGCTGGGAATTCAAGGTCAAGATCAAAAGGCCTTATGGATCCCTTAATCCCTATACCTTTGATTTTGAGCGCTGGTCTTTTCATCAAGACTTTGGTGCCAGTGGTTCTGTGCGATCTGGAAAATTAATTACCGACAAAGATATTCTTTTTACTGAATTCGCTTTAGGTATGGAGTATCAGCGCTGGAAATTAAGGCAAAAGATTCAACGCTTACTGCCAAAAGACGCGCGTTATGGTGGTGTGATTGCAGCGCTCGTGATGGGCGATCAAAACGCCATTGATCAAGAAGATTGGCGCGTATTTAATGCCACTGGCATTGGGCATCTCATCAGTATCTCGGGTCTTCATGTAACGATGTTGGCGGGATTTGGCGCCATGCTGGCTACATTTTTATGGCGTCGTAATACTCTGCCTCTATTGATTCCTGTTAGTAAGGTTGCGGCGGCCGCGGGATTTCTGACGGCATTTGTATATGCCTGGCTGGCAGGGTTTCAGATTCCAGCTCAGCGAACCATGTATATGGTGGGGGTAGTTGCCTTCGCACTTTGGTCTGGCAGAAATCCAAGATCATTTGATATTTGGTGGTGGGCGCTCGCCTTTGTGTTGCTAATCGATCCAATGGCGCCTTATACGCCGGGCTTCTGGCTCTCGTTTGGCGCTGTGGCAGCCATTTTGTATGCGATGCAAGATTCTGATGGCTTATTGGGGTTGCCTACCGGCAGGGAGCTAGAGCTTGATTGGAGACATAGAGTCACTCAAGCACTGCGTGAAGCTTGCCGAGTGCAGGCTGTGGTTACTATTGCGCTTCTTCCATTAACTCTGTATTGGTTTTATCAAGTTTCAATAGTTTCTCCATTGGCAAATGCTGTTGCCATTCCCATGGTGAGCTATATCGTGACACCCCTAGCCATAGCTGGCGCTTTATTACCTGACTTCATTGGGAAATGGTTGCTGATACCAGCGCACGCCACAATGGACTACTTAGCCATCATGCTAGCTTGGATGGCGAGCTGGAGGTGGGCAATTGCCTGGTCAAGTCAGCCTGCTTGGTGGGCAGTAGCACTATCCACAATCGGTATTGTCATAGCGATTCGTCCTGGATCCATTCGAGAGAGCTGGCCATCTAGAATCATTGGGCTCGTATTGTGCGTAACTTTATTTATTCAACCACTAAGTAATATCAATTTGGCAAACGGCGAGTTTCGGGCAACGGTACTCGATATCGGTCAAGGTACAGCGGTCCTAATAGAAACTAAATCAAAAAGATTGCTATATGACACAGGCCCCATTCAGGGAAAAGATAATGCTGGCCAAAGAATTATTCTGCCCTATCTAAGGGGGAGAGGCATCAATCATATTGATCGAATGGTAATTAGTCATAGTGATAGCGATCACATTGGAGGCGCCGCAAGCTTACTTAAAGAAATTACCTTTGAGTTCATGATGGGATCCTTGCCGAGCACGAATCCATTACTCACCAATTTAGAAGAAAGAGGAGTGCCCGCCATTCCCTGTCGATTTGGTCAGCAATGGACATGGGATGGGGTGGAGTTTCATATTTGGCATCCCAATGAGTTCACGGTTTTTGAGGATCAGCATCCCAGAAAGCCCAATGAGGTGAGTTGTGTACTGGAAGTTCGCAATAAAACAACTTCGTTTTGGTTAACGGGTGATGTAGAAAAGCAGGGTGAGGCTGAGATCGTTGAGCGACTAACTCAAGATGCGCTTAATGATTTAAAGGATAGAACGTTGATATTTATGGCGCCACATCACGGCAGCAAAACATCTTCATCTCAAGAGCTTTTAACAGCATTGAGTCCCGACGAAGCATTTGCACAAAATGGATATCGCAATCGATATGGACATCCACATCCGACTGTCAGCGCTCGATATCAGGCTATGAATATCCCTTTTTATCAAACCCCTGCTACAGGTGCGCAGATATGGGAATTCCTTAACGAAAGCAAGTTACCTTCAAGCCTAATATTTTGGCGGGATAGCTTTCATAGACTCTGGCATCGCCCTTCAGTAGAAGTGGGTAAATGAGCGCTAGTGACAGTATGAAAAAATAATAGCTCAGAGGAGGAAAGATGGAATATCCAATTGCAATTGAGTTAGGTGGAGATGATCAAGTATGGGGCGTTATTGTCCCGGATTTACCAGGTTGCTTCTCTGCTGCTGATGGTGGTTTTGATGAGGCTATTGAAAATGCCAGAGCGGCTATAAAGCTCTGGATCGAAGTTGCTGTCAATCGCAATAAAAAATAACCGGCCCCAAGCGAGTTAAAGGTGATGCAGCAAAGAAACGAATTCAAAGGAATGAGCTGGGCTGTTGTTGATATTGGGGCTGGTCAATAGGTTCAGAAGCTTCAAAACTCTAAGTGCACCCCAATCTACGGGGTTATTGACAGTACTCTATAAGATACTATAATGGAGATCAGAATCTATGCTGATGCAAGTGGGAGGTATCCATTTGAGGAGTGGCTAAATGGATTAAAGGACATAAAAGCGCGGGCAAGAATTAGGGCGCGAATTGTCCAGATTGAAGCGGGTAATTTCGGTGATTGCAAGAGTTTGCGGGAGGGTATCCAGGAATTGCGAATTGATCATGGTCCCGGCTATCGCGTTTACCTAAGCAGGCAAGGCAAGATCACTGTTTTGCTATTGTGCGGAAGTAATAAAAGAGATCAAGATCGTGCAATAGAAAAAGCAATTGGCTATCTGAAAGATTGGAAACGGTGGGGGAGGTTATGACGAGACGAGATAAGAGCTATCAAGATAGCTTGATGCAATCATTGCGTGATCCTGAAGAGGCTGCGGCTTACATGGATGCAGTAATGGAGCTTGAAGATAGGGCGGCTTTATTGCTTGCCCTTAGACAAGTTGCAAAAGCACATGGCATGGCCGAGGTCGCCCGTAATGCTGCCCTTGGAGAAAAAACGCTGTTCAAATCATTGAGCGATGATGGAAACCCAACTCTGGAAACGATGAACAGAATCCTTCATTCGATTGGACTGCGATTAAGTGTTGTAGCAAGCACACTCACGCCAAACCTTGGTCGAAGATAAAGTTGAGTAGTTTGACGCAATGCAGCGTAAACTAGAAACATGAAGAAGATCGTTGCACTACTCTTCCTAAGTTTTTTTGTAAGCACAATCAATGCTGCGACGATGCCTATGGATTTAAACAGGGCGAGTACTTCGGTCGTGGCATCTGGTCATGACCATTGCCAAGAGGGCGCATCAGTTAGCCATCATGAAAGTAGCAAATCAAGCGCCAGCACTAATGCTACTCACTCTTGCTGTGCAGTAGTGGCGATTCTGATTACTTCGCCAGCTTTCTCTCAATTCACGCAAGTGGACGTGTACTTGCTGAGCGATATTGCAATACCTGTATCCAATATTGCCGAGTCTATTTACAAACCTCCCAGAACTTATCTGTAATCACTTTTGATTGTGGCATCTAGATGCCTTTAGATAATTCCGTTTTGGAGAATAGCAATGAACATGACTCACTATATGCAGTTATTGGCTGATAACCAGCCTTGGAATCTGTTGATCTTTATGGCCATACCTGTTGTGCTTGCCGAGACTTTAGCAATCACTGAGCTTTACATTCTGTTTACGCGAAAGTTTGATGGCTTTGTCTATCACCTCAATCGCTTTGCGGGAACCACGGTGGGCTTGTATTTCATTGGCATCATTGCTTATTTGATGACCACTGCAGTGTTGCCTATTACCAAAAACAATGAGTGGCGTACAGTCATTGATGTGATAGCGGTAGGTAGTTATTTGATTGGCGGCTTACCTTTAATCTGGATTGCTTTGCAGGAGTTTGGTTTTGTAAATAAAGCCTTAGATCAAATGGGCAAACTCAAGATTCATGCGATTTGTGTTGCATTATTTTTGGTGTTTGGGCATATCGCCATGATTGCTGGAATGCTCGATCCATCTCTCTTGGGTTACAAGGGTGTCAATACTCACGAAATGGGTGGGGGTGGTACCCATGATTACTGTGATCCAGAGATGCATGAAGGAATGAAAGCAATGCATCGGCAGATGATGAATGGCGGCAATATGCCAAACGGTAATCCCAATAAAATGCCAATGAACTCACAAGGCCATCCACATTAAATATTGATTAACAGTATTTGTTAGACCGCCTTCTGAACCGACCCCCAAAAGTTGGACGCTATGTCCAACCAAGGGGGTCAGTTCATTCGGGCGGTTTTTTATTGCTAAGCCTCTAAAAGAACAAACTCTCCAAGAGAAAGTTTTTCTCTAAATTGAGAGAAAGAGAACTGCGCCTTGCTTGCACCCGAGTTGAGGATTTCAATTTGACCTTCTGGGGTGAGTGTTGCCAAATACTCTCCCGCGGGAAATAAAATCTCTGCAAGATTGTTTCTTGTTGTGGAGTAGGCGCTAAGTATTAGGCCTTTGGTAATTTTGATACGCATGCCATATCTTAAGTACTAAAAATTAGTATCAAATTACTCTTTGCACGCTTTCGCGGAGTATCTGCACCAACTTGGATCTAGCCGGCCTAAAACGGGAATGCCTCGATATTTCTTGTAATTCTTGGGGTTTTTTGAAAGGTCACTATCTGCCTTATGCACAGTCTTAGTGCAGGTATTTATTTATTCCGTTATAAAAAATTGTCTAATGCATTTATAGGGAATTTTGTGCAACGCAGTAATCACCACTAATGGCTAGCTATGAAACTAATCACTGCAATCATTAAGCCTTTTAAATTGGATGAAGTTCACGAAGCTCTTGCACATATCGGTATTAATGGCATGACTTCATATGATGTGCGAGGGTTTGGTCGGCAAAATGGGCATACCGAACTGTATCGAGGTGCCGAGTACGTCATTGATTTTTTATTGAAACTTAAGATCCAAGTTGCTGTGAGTGATGAGCAATTAGATGAGGCTTTACAGGCAATTTCAAGCGCTGCATTCACCGGCAAGATTGGTGATGGAAAAATTTTTGTAAGCCCCCTCAATGAGGTGATTCGTGTGAGAACTGGGGAGTCTGGCTCTATAGCTCTATAGGTCTGACTGTCACGGCGACATCCAGCACATGATCGGCACCACCGTGAATTACGCCGCGAATGGGTGATACATCGCCGTAGTCTCGACCAGAGGCAAGATGAACATAATCTTCGCCTGGTGAATCAAATCCCCAGCGATTGTTGGTGGGATCTAAATCACACCAAGCTCCAGGACCTAGATTTCCTTGCGCATCAATTGAGGGGATGTAAACCGATACCCAGGCATGGGATGCATCGCCCCCAATCAGGCGGGCTTGCCCAGGAGGTGGATTGGTCAGAATGTATCCGCTAATGTACTTAGCGGGTAGGCCTATGCTACGCATCGTAGCAATCAGAATGTGGGCAAAGTCTTGGCAAACACCCTCGCGATTTTTGAGTGCCTCAATAGCTGGCGTATCAAGATCAGTACTTTTACTAACGTAATGAAACTCACTATAAATACGCCGCATTAAATCGATGGCAGCATCCAGAATGGGGCGATTGACGGTAAAGTTGGCGCGCGCAAATTCAGCAAACTCAGGACTGGGAATAATGTACTCAGAGGTGAATAAAAATTCTGAAGCTGGATCCCATTGGTTCCCGGCATGATACCGAAAATATTCTCGTACCAATTCCCAAGGGGGGGTCTTGGCGGAGCCTAAATGCATTTGTTGAGATGCTTTGGTTTGTATTTGTGATCTTGCAGAAATTACCAAAGATCTATGGCGAGTCTCTAAAGAAAAATAAGTACAAGTATTGCCATAGATATCGCTATGCTCTTCTTGCCATGCAGGTCTTGGATCAATGCAAAGATTTGACTGAAGCACCTCTTGTGTCCCCGTGTTGGCGGGTTTTAGGTGCGTTAGGTGCTGCGCAATCTCTACATTAGGATCGTATTGATAAGTGGTGTCGTGAATGATCTCTAAATACATGGCTAGACTTTACAGTTGTACTCGGTAATCTATCTCGTGAATCAAATTAAAGTAGCGGGCGCTAATGTCATCTGAAACACTCCATGCTGAATAAGAGCAATTGCTAAAGCAGTTACTGAGGTTGCTCAGTGCCCCAGAGGCATCTCGTAGGCATAAATTTTCTAATGAGTAGTCCTGCAAATTCGTGACGCTGCGGGTCAGTTCATCGGGTTGATCACGCTCAGTGCCTGCCAACTTCGATAATCTTGCTCTAAGGGCTTTGCTGACCCAGGCGAGAGAGCGTGGATTCTCATCATCCAAAACTAGCAAATCAATCAGAGGCCCGAGTTCTCGACTTTGCTGGTATTGCGCATGAAAAGTGATGGTGCTATCAAACAGAGCGAGTAAAGCCATGTACCCAGAGCTATCCGCATTCGGATTGTTTAGTAAACCAGAGGTGATTGCTAAATCGAGTACTGTAGTCAAAAAAGATAGGCGTTCAATGTGTCGGCCAATCGAGAGGAGTTGCCAGCCATCATCGCGAGTCATTCGATCGGCTTGTGCACCTGTGATGGCTGCTAAAGCGCTGTTAGCCCGATTGAGGGTTTCAATAGCTAGCGAAGGGGAGAAGTCTTGATAAGCCATTGCCTTATGACAACCCTCTTGAAAATTTTCAATGCAGTAGTTAATGGTGCTCCATTGTTCTGTCGATAGGCGCTCCCGTATATTCGAGGCCGTGCGTTTCATGGCATTGAGGTTGTAGCCAACACTGGTGACATGCTCACTCTTATCTAGACAATCAATTAAGGTTCTTTCAAAGATGCGATGGCGATTCTCGCTTTGATCGAGACTACTAGGTACACCTTCGGGCACCAGGCCATACTGAGCGCAGAGAGTTTCTAGCCAGCCCCACAATTGTTTGGAGGGGGTGTATTCGCTGTTGATACTTTCTAAATAGAGTTTGGCTAATCGCAAACTATTTTCACTACGCTCTGTGTATCTACCAAACCAATAAAGATTTTCAGCGGCCCGACTGGTAACCAGGCGCTTTCTATGGAGTGGGGATTTTTCGAGTTGCTGGGGATGTATCGCATCCAAGAAGTTCGGTTGCCCAGCTTGTACCCAGACATCAGCGCTGCTACCACCGCGTTGCATCGAGGCAATACCGGAGTCGGTGGTGGCTATACGCGCTAGACCGCCCGGCAATACTTGCCAGCCATCTGAGCCACTACTCAAAGCAAACACTCGAAGCATGTAGGAATGAGGTTCTATTAAAGAAGCGTTATTGAGATTAAACGCATTGAGCCACACAGGCATTTGCGCCAAGGGGATATAAGTTTGAACCGTATAGTCCTCAGGCTGGCGGGTAATTCTGCCGATCCATTCATCAAGTTGAGACTGGCTTAAGCTGCCGCCAAGACAGGCGTCGTAACTGATGTGTCCAGGTGTGCGGGGATAAGTTGGCTTGATTGCACTATTTTCTAAATGGGGAATAGCCGCTTCTAAAGCAGCTCTTTCTCCGCACCACCAGGTATCCATAGCAGGTAACTGAATTTCTTCATTGAGGAGGCGCTCACTAATGCCGGGCAAAAATCCGAGTAAAGCGGGGGATTCTAGAAAAGCAGATCCTGGAGCGTTCGCCAGAATGACATTGCCAGCCCGAATTGCTTGCAGTAGGCCGGGAACACCAAGTGTTGAATCTGAACGAAGCTCTAAAGGATCCAAGAACTCATCATCTAATCGCTTAAGCAAAACGTGAACTGGTTCAAGGCCTCTCACTGTTTTAAGAAATAAGTGTTGATCTCTAACTGTAAGATCGCTACCTTCAACTAAGGTAAGGCCTAAGTAGCGTGCGAGATAGGCATGCTCAAAGTAGGTCTCGTTATAAGGTCCTGGTGTGAGCAGAGCAATATGGGCATTAGAGCCTGCGGGACTTTGGGACTTCAGTGAATCAATCAAATCCCGATAGGCGTTAGCCAAAGGCGCAATCTGCATCGATTCATAGGCTTTGGAAAATTGCCTTGCAATTAAATTTCGGTTTTCTAGCAGGTAACCAAGGCCTGATGGCGCTTGCGTCCGCTGTGAGAGCACCGACCAAGAGCCATCGGGTGCGCGGGCTAAATCAAAAGCAATGATGTGAAGATGTTTGTTGCCAGCCGGCTTTACGCCATGCATCGATCGCATATACCCTGGGTGGCCCTGTACTAAGGCAGGAGGTATCCAACCCTCTTTTAATAAATGCTGCTCACCATATACGTCAGCCATGATGGCTTCTAATAAGCGCGCTCTTTGCAGGACACCGCTTTCAATTTCTTGCCAAGCTGCTCTATCGATGATGAGCGGAAATAAATCCACAGACCAAGGACGCTGCGGACCATATTCATCCGCATAGACGTTATAGGTAATACCGTTTTCGCGAATCTGCCGATTGAGTTCTTGGGTTTTTTGATCGAGATCCGCTAAACCGGTTGGTTCTAGCTGCTCAAAGAATGCTTTCCAGTGCTCTGCAAGAGTAGAGGCATTCTGATGTAATTCATCAAAGTGCCCCTCTTTTGCTAAGGGCGCTAATTGGCTAACTTCTTCGGCAAGAGATGCGTATTGTTTTATTGAGGGGTTAACTTGAGAGTAGTCCACGGCCTATTGTCTCACCGGCGCATATCCAGTGTGAACGGAAACTCTTGACTGATCGCTAGGTTTATGTTGGCTTGAATTCCGTCGATTGTGCCGGGGGTGTGGCCCATGCGGAAGAAGCGTGAAAGCCTGCGACTCTCAGCTTCATAAGCATTAATCGGGAAGGTATCGTAATTGAGTCCGCCTGGGTGAGCCACATGGTATTGGCAGCCCCCAACAGAACGCTTCATCCAAGTATCAATTACATCAAATGTGAGTGGGGCATGAACCCCAATGCTTGGGTGAAGACTAGATGGTGGATTCCAGGCTTTGTAACGCACGCCAGCAATATATTCCCCTGCTATACCGGTAGGCTGCAGTGGTAATGGCTCTCCATTACAGGTGATGGCATAGCGACTTTGATTTAATCCGGTAATGCGAACCTCTAGGCGCTCAATCGAGGAGTCTACATAGCGTGCAGTTGCACCGGAGGCATTCTCCTCACCCATGACATGCCAAGGCTCAAGTGCATTGCGCAGAGTGATTTCTGCGCCCATGGTCTGTACTTGACCGATCAAGGGGAAGCGGAACTCTAAGTGTGGTGCAAACCATTCTGCTTTGAAGTCATAACCGAGGCTCTGCATCTCTTCAATGATGTCCGCGAAATCCATCTTAATGAAGGTTGGTAATAGGCAGCGATCATGAAGCTCGGTGCCCCAACGGGTTGCGGGTGCTAAATATGGTTTATCCCAGAAGCGAGCAATCAATGCACGAATCAGTAACTGCTGAACAATACTCATCTGCGCATGCGGTGGCATTTCAAAGGCGCGTAACTCCAGAAGTCCTAGTCGTCCTGTTTGGCTATCAGGTGAATACATCTTGTCGATACAGAACTCGCTGCGATGGGTATTGCCTGTGACGTCAATTAAGATGTTTCTCAAAGTGCGATCCACGATCCATGGAGGCATGCTGGCCCCATACTTTTCACGATTCTCATGAATTTCCTTGAGGGCAATTTCCAATTCATAGAGTTGGTCATTGCGCGCCTCATCGACTCGAGGTGCTTGACTGGTGGGGCCAATAAACATCCCACTAAATAGGTAGCTCAAGCTGGGATGGTTATGCCAATATAGGATAAGGCTGGCAAGTAATTCAGGGCGACGTAAGAAAGGACTATCGATTGGAGTGGCGCCACCCATCACGAAGTGATTACCACCGCCAGTACCAGTATGGCGTCCGTCCGTCATAAACTTCTCAGCAGACAAGCGTGATTCAAATGCGGCGTTGTAGAGGAATTCAGTGTGCTCGACTAATTCTTTCCAGTTATAAGCCGGATGAATATTCACCTCGATGACACCGGGATCTGGGGTGACTTGCAACAGCTTTAAGCGAGGATCGCGAGGAGGAGGATATCCTTCCATGACGATTTGATATTGCAACTCTTCAGCTGTTGCTTCTATTGCTTGTACGAGGTTTAGGTAATCTTCTAAGCGTGCCAGTGGCGGCATGAATACATAGAGCGCACCGTTCTTACCGCCATGCGCATTCTCTGCAGCAGGCCCATTTGAGCGCATAGGATCACGCGTCTCCACGCACAAAGCTGTTCTTGTAATCCAAGCGGCAGACTCTTGTCTTTTGGGGGTGCGAACCTCTTGTGACTGACTCCAAATACTTGCGCTTGGTGCGGCACTGCTCTTGCCTAAGGCCCGGAACTGTTGTTGTATTGGTGGGCGCGAAGAAAGCGGAGGCCTTGGTGAGAATGGATCCTCCTCAATTAGGTAAGGATAATCTGCTTTGCTAGTCCAAGGTAGGGAGTCTAGCGGCAGGCGATAACCCATAGGTGAGTCACCAGGCAAGAGGAGGAGTCGATCATCGCGATAGATCCAGGCACCCGTTTTCCATTGAGTATCCAGATAGCCTTGACCTTTACCCGCCTCAATCGGTAATACATAACCAATGACAGAATCCAGTTTTTGAGTGAATACCCGCTTTAAGCGAGTGCGCTCCATCTCATCATCCAAGTTCGATTTAAAAGGGTCAACATTTACTGGGAGCTTGGATTCACGCCAGAGGTAGTAGAAAGTATCTTCATAAGCAGGCTCGATAAAGCGATCGGGTAATCCCAATTTTTTCGTGAGCGTATGAATAAAGCGATCGGCATCTTTGCTGGTGTAGGTGATAGGATGGGATTCATCGGCAAAGAGTTTGGGATTTTTCCAAATAGGTGTGCCATCAGCCCTCCAATAAATCGATAGCGCCCAGCGTGGCAGTTGTTCGCCTGGGTACCATTTACCTTGGCCAAAGTGGAGGAAGCCACCATCACCATATTCAGCACGTAGCTTTCCAATCAGATCGGTTGCGTATGCACGCTTGGTAGGCCCAAGCGCATCGATATTCCATTCGCGTTCATCGCGGCCATTCACAGATACAAAGGTAGGTTCACCACCCATCGTGAGGCGAACATCACCCGCTACTAATTCTTTATCAACCTGCCCCCCAAGCTTCAGAATGTCATTCCATTGCTGATCGGTATAAGGCTTGGTAACGCGCGGTGATTCATAGATACGCGTCACTTCCATCGTGTGCTCAAACTCCACTTCGCACGCATCTACGCCACCTTCAATTGGCGCTGCGCCTGATGGCTCTGGTGTGCAGGCTACTGGGATGTGACCCTCGCCAGCCATGAGTCCAGAGGTGGGATCGATACCGATCCAGCCTGCACCTGGCAGATACACCTCGCACCATGCATGCAGATCGGTGAAGTCCACTTCAGTGCCGCTTGGCCCATCAAGGGATTTGACGTCTGGTTTTAATTGAATCAAGTAGCCAGAAACAAAACGTGCTGCTAGCCCACACAGACGCAAGAGATTCACCATAAGCCATGCGGAGTCACGACAAGAGCCACTGCGTAAATCTAAAGTGTCATCGGGCGTTTGTACGCCAGGCTCCATGCGGATGAGATAGTTAATATCACTTTGAACTTGTTGGTTGATCTTTACCAAAAAATCAATCGTACGCATCTCACTGCGATCGATGGTTTTGAAATATTTATTGAGCGTCGCATTGCGCATTCTTCCAAGATAGGGGCGCAACTCTTTTTTAAGATCGGAGCTGTAAGTGAATGGAAAGTTTTCAGCATCTGGCTCAAGAAAGAAATCGAATGGGTTGTATACCGCCATTTCGGTAACAAGGTCTACCGTTACTTTAAATTTTGTAGTTGCATCAGGAAAAACCAATCGTGCTTGGTAGTTCGAGAATGGATCTTGTTGCCAGTTTACAAAGTGACCTTCTGGCTCCACCTTGAGGGAGTAAGAAAGAATATGGCTGCGGCAGTGTGGGGCTGGGCGCAAGCGAATGACCTGGGGGCCCAGTTTGACTGGGCGGTCATATTGATATTCGGTGACGTGGTGGAGGGCGGCATGGATAGACATGTACAAAGTCTATGAGTGCACCAATATGCAGAATAACTGCGGTGCACATAAATAGTGCCAAAAATAGACTTACGCCCGAAATTGGGTAGAAGCAGTCAAAAACTGGGCATTTGCTAGTTTTCAGTATGAGCGAAGGGAATAAGTTGTAGTTGCACCCTTACCGAAAGTTGATATGCCCAAGCAAACCACCCTGACGATCAGCAGCAAGAATTACTCCTCATGGTCTCTACGTGGCTGGCTCATGATGAAATTTTCTGGCTTGAGGTTCCAAGAAGTTCAAGTTGCACCCGATGATGTCGATAACCGCGCTGAATTGTTGCTGCTTTCACCTTCAATTCTGGTACCAAGATTAGATCATGATGGCTGCAAGGTGTGGGACACCTTAGCAATAGGTGAGTATCTCAATGAATTAAATCCTAAGGCGCATTTGCTGCCAAGCGATCCAGTTGCAAGAGCATACTGCCGCTCCATTTGTGGTGAGATGCATTCTGGATTTTCAGCCTTACGAGCTTCTTTACCTATGAATATCAAGGCCAAATTTGAATCATTCAAAGTTTGGTCAAAAGCTCAGATTGACATTAATCGCGTCATCGTAATTTGGCAGGATTGTCTTTCAAATTATGGTGGACCTTTTCTATTTGGTAAAGCACCCACTCTTGCTGACGCTATGTTTGCGCCAGTAGTAATGAGATTTCTGACGTACCACGTTGAGCTAGATAAAGCATGCGAGAGCTATTGCAAGCACATCATGGCTTTGCCAGAGATGAAGGAGTGGGTGATGGGCGCCCTAGAAGAACCCGATGACATTGAAGAACTTGAAGTGGAGTTTTAATGATGAAGACCCCTGTTGAATTTAAAAGCAATACTCAGTTTTCCCATGTAAAACCAGGCGATACGCAGTTTCTTCCTGGTGGCTTAAGGGATTTTTTCCTGTACCGCGATCTGGGTGTAGCTAAGGCAACCAATGGCAAAGTGATTGCACATCTAGTAAAGGCCAATAAGCCGCCTGTCAACGGCACTGGTTGGCACTATCACGTTGCTGAGTTTCAGATTGTGGTGATGACAAAGGGTTGGGCCCGCTTTATGTATGAAGACAAGCCAACCTTGGTTGAGGCCGGAGATGTGGTGCATCAGATGCCCGGTATTGTTCATTATCTTTATGACTACTCTCCAGATATGGAATACATGGAGATTGTTGGGCCAGCAGACTTTGGTTCAGTACCAGTGGAGGTTGGCCCTGCCGAGGTTCCTGGAGTGACGCCATGGAAGTAGCCAAGCTCCATAACCCGCTGGCCTCTGATTTTGCAGTGCTATTTCAACGGATTATCAATCTCTCACAAGAGCTTGATGGCATGCGTGAGCACTATCGCATCCTCTATCAAAAAATGGAATCTGGTGAGATTGGCATGGAAGATAGCGCTCAACTTGATCTCTTAAAAGAATTCAATGTTGCTGGATTTGTTCATCTGTCTATAGTGGCTGCTCGCTCTGCCCAGACTGCCGCCATCATTGCCAATGATGTGTCTTTAAGTCGTGTTTTTGATCCATCCCTAAAGGATTACGAGCGTGCGTTTCGCCATATAGAAAGTAGGTTGAACTAATGATGTACCGCGCTTATCAAACCTTTGCAAATTTGCACAACCCGATACGTCTATTTGCAAGTGCTTCTGAACGCGTGTCAAATAATTGGTTTGGAAACTTTACGCTCAATCCTATGCAGCGATTAGCTGCCCATTATGAGCAAATCTCATTATTGGGTTTTACACACACAAGGCCTGACTTTAAGATTAAAGAGGTGGTTGATTCCTTGGGTGAGAGTAAGGCAGTTTCTGAGGAGACTTTGCATTCCACTCATTTTTGTAACCTAGTGCGGTTTAAAAAAGATGGAGTAGAGGGTCAGCCAAAGATCTTATTGGTAGCCCCGATGTCAGGACACTTTGCGACCTTGCTCGCGGGAACAATTAAAACGCTACTCAAAGATCACGAAGTTTATGTCACCGATTGGATAAATATTCGGGATATTCCAGTGAGCTGTGGCGAGTTTGATTTTGATTCATATATCGAGCATATCGTTCAATTTTTACAATACATCGGACCGGGAACTCATCTAATGGCCGTTTGTCAGCCAACGGTGGCTTGCTTGGCAGCGACAGCCATCATGTCGGAGGATAAAAATCTTTGTGTACCAGCAAGCCTCATTTTGATGGCGGGCCCGATTGATGTAAATCAGAGTCCAACCAAGGTGAATGAGTTGGCAACTAGCAAGCCAATGTCCTGGTTCGAGGAAAAATTGATTGGCATCATTCCCGACCAATTTGGTGGTGTGGGGCGCCGTGTCTATCCGGGCTTTCTTCAGTTAATGGCATTTATGAGTATGAATCCGGAGCGCCATGCTGATTCATTTAAAAAGCTTTACGAATATCGCGTGAACGGTGATAACGAAAAAGCAGATGTGATTCATGATTTTTATGAAGAGTATTTCGCCATCATGGATCTTTCCGGGCCATTCTATTTGGAGACGATTCGCAAAGTATTTCAAGATTGTGACTTGCCAAATGGGAAGTTAACTTATCAAGGCCGCCTGGTGAATCCAAAAGCGATCAAGAAAACCTTCTTACTGACTGTTGAAGGTGAGCGTGATGATATTTGCGGTATTGGGCAGACCTTAGCAGCTCAAGACCTTTGTAGCGGCTTGCCTGGGTATATGAAGTCCCATCATTTGCAGGCTGGAGTTGGTCATTACGGTGTCTTTAATGGCAAGCGATGGGATACCCAGATTTATCCAGTGGTACGCAATGTTATTCAATCATCCCTTTAAATACAGGAGTCATCATGCGATTATTTGTTACTAGAAAAATCATGGCTAGAAAGCGCTGTAATGATGGAACGGATAAAGGATGTGACTCTTTAATTCCGGGGGAGTACTCTGCCAATAGAACCAATGATGGTGCTTTAGAGATTTTGCAGTCTAGCGGCGAGCCACTGTATCTACTACCATTTATCTGGTGGGAAAGAATGGAAGATGGGGATATTCTGCTGGCTTAGTGCTAGGCCAATTCGCTTTTTCGGATTTGAGTAAATTTTTCCTCGAACTGGCGACGCATTTCCCTGCGGAGCTCTGCTGCCTTGTGGCGTCGAATCTCATCTGGGTTCGATGGCATAAACGTTGGCACATGGACGGGCTTCCGATTCTCATCCATAGCCACCATCGTGAGAAAGCAGCTGTTAACATGCCTGGTTTCTTGGGTCAAAATGTCTTCCGCAATTACCTTAATGCCGACTTCAATTGAGGTGTTGCCAGTAAAGTTGACCGAGGCTAAGAATGTCAACAACTCACCTACATGAATGGGTTGACGAAAAGTGACTTGATCTACGCTGAGGGTAACCACATGCCTACCCGCGTATCTACTGGCACAGGCATAAGCAACTTGATCCAAGAGCTTTAAAACATCCCCGCCATGAACATTGCCAAAAAAATTCGTTTTATCAGGCGTCATCAAGATAGTCATAGTGAGCTGATGATTTGGCAAGTTCAAGATAGCGTTCTTTATATCAATATTTAAAGTGAATGGGAAATGAATTTAGCAAGAGCTTATTCAAGTTCCAATTTTTGTTTGGTAACCACGCCTTTGTAAGTCGCGTACTCTGCGGCAATCTCTTTTGAGAAGGCTTCAGGGCCATTGACGTTAATGATGGATCCAGTGTCTTCAATGCGCTTTTTAACTGCAGGATCTAATACTGCTTTTTGAGCAGCTGCATAAATCTTATCGACAACATCTTTCGGCAAGCCTGCTGGCCCTAATAGGCCGTAATAAGCCATTCTGTTTGCAGGCGCTAAGCCAACTTCAGCAAATGTTGGAACGTTCGGCAAGATCGTTAGGCGTTTTGGCGCGGCAATCACAATTGGAATCAGTCTGCCATCCTTGATGAAGGGGAGAGCGGAAGGTAGGTTGTCAAACATAATGGGTACCTGACCAGCAACAACGTCGATGAGACCAGGGCCTGCACCACGATAGGGAATATGAACAATAAATGTCCCCGTTAAGCTTTTAAACAACTCTGTTTGCATATGACCAATACCGCCAGTACCTGAACTTGCATAAGAATATTTGCCGGGATTCTTTTTGATGACTTCGATAAAGGTTTTGTAATCTCGCGCAGGGAAAGATGGGTTCACCACGATGACATTTGGTGTTGCAGCAATATTCGTAATTGCCGTGAAATCTTTGAGCGGGTCGTATCCAATCTTGCCATTAATTGCTGGATTAGATGCTGTAGTAGAGATGGTTGCAATCCCGAGTGTGTAACCATCTTTGGGCGCGCGTACTACTTCTAGAGCGCCAACAGAGCCACCGCCACCCGCTTTGTTTTCTACGATGACGGATTGACCTAGTTGTTTGCTCAAAGGGTCTGCCATGCTACGTGCAATGATGTCAGTGCTACCGCCAGGGGCAAAAGGAACAATGATCTTGATTGGTTTGCTGGGGTAGTTTTGGGCTATTGCACCAAAGCTAATTAAAGAGCCGCAGGCTATCGCGATCAGTTTGCTTGTTAATGTCATTGCATGTTCTCCATAAATTGCAATCCAAGTGGATTAAACAAGAATCTTAATGCCTAGGATAGTGTGCGATGGAAGCCCTTGCAAAAGGCTTCTCCCACATTTGGGGAGCGCGAGCCCCACTTTGGTGATAGGTCGGCCTAAAAAGCAAAAAGGCTTCAAAGACATAATCGCCTTGAAGCCTTCTACTTATTTGGTTGCGGGGGCAGGATTTGAACCTACGACCTTCGGGTTATGAGCCCGACGAGCTGCCAGACTGCTCCACCCCGCGTCTGAAGCTGAAATTCTACCATTTTTTAGGGGTCTCTGTCGAGGTATACCTTCAAAAGGAGCTTAAATAAGCGGTTTTTTGGGGCAAATAAGACTCCTGAGTCAGGCTGTATAAGGAGTAACATATTGCCGTGCAACATCACCTTAAGGTTTTGAGATGTCGATTAGCAATCCAGAATTTTCAAGTTCCACACTTTTAAATCCCGTAGAGGTTCATGGGCCTGAGGGCGAGCATAAAAAAAGCCTCGGCGTAATGATGCTTGCGGCAATCGGCGTGGTCTTTGGAGACATTGGTACTAGCCCACTCTACGCGCTGAAGGAATGCTTTGATCCACATCATGGGATCGCATTTACGCCCGAGGCACTCTTTGGCGTGATCTCCATGATGATCTGGGCATTGATTTTGGTAGTGACGGTTAAATACGTCCTATTTGTGATGCGCGCTGACAATAAAGGTGAGGGTGGCGTTCTTTCCTTAATGGCTCTCGCCTTACGCTCTTTCGATAATAAATCTAAGAGTTATTTCTTCTTCATGATCATCGGTATGTTGGGTGCCTGCATGTTGCTGGGTGAGTCTGTAATTACGCCAGCTATTTCTGTTTTATCTGCAGTGGAAGGTATTGAGATTGCTGCACCTGCTTTGCATAAATTCATCATTCCAATTTCATTAATCATTTTGGTGGGTCTATTTCTGATACAGAAATACGGCACAGCTGCTGTAGGTAAATTATTCGGGCCGGTCACCTTGGCCTGGTTTTTAACTCTGGCCACCTTGGGTGCAATCAATATTGGCGATGCCCCACAAATCATTGCAGCATTTAATCCTTGGTATGCCGTGCATTTCATAATTGACCATCCAACCACTGCTTACATCGTGATGGGTGCAGTTGTGTTAGTTGTTACTGGAGTCGAGGCGCTATATTTGGATATGGGTCACTTCGGGAAGAGTCCGGTACGCTATGCCTGGCTACTCGTGGTGTTGCCTAGCCTGTTAATTAATTATTTGGGTCAAGGTGCTTTAGTTCTGTCTAACCCGGAAGCGATTAAAAACCCTTTCTATTTGATGGTGCCGGATTGGGCTTTGTGGCCAACAGTTGGTTTGGCTACGGCGGCTACTGTGATTGCATCTCAGGCTGTGATTTCTGGGGCTTACTCCTTAGTTAGCCAGGCGATCTTGCTGGGTTTTATGCCGCGCATGAACATTCAACATACGTCCGATTCTGAGCAAGGCCAAATTTACATTCCGATCGTGAACTGGACTTTGTTATTTATGGTGGTTGTTACCATTATTGAATTTAGAGAGTCAGTCAATCTAGCGGCAGCTTATGGTATTTCGGTAACGTCAACCATGCTGATCACCACCATCCTATTGGCCGTGGTGATGTTCCGTGAGTGGAAGATGAATATCGTATTCGTGAGTTTCATTACGATCGCCTTCTTTGTTGTTGACCTTGCATTCTGGACTGCGAACTTAATCAAGATTAAAGACGGTGGTTGGTATCCGTTAGCTCTTGGTTTGCTGTGCTTTACCTGCCTCATCACTTGGTTTAGGGGGCGCCAGATTTTGCGTAAGCGCGCCATGGAAGAGGGTATTCAGCTAGGTAGCTTTATTGAGTCTTTGCTCAAGCATCCGCCACATCGCGTTGAGGGTACCGCAGTATTTCTAACGGCCCACGTTGATTACTTGCCAGTTTCTTTCTTGCACAACCTCAAACACAACCACGTTCTACACGAGAGAGTGTTCTTCCTTAAGGTAAGTATTTGGGACGTGCCGTATGTAAATGATGCTGAGCGCATCACTATGAAAGACCTTGGTGGCAATATCCATGTGGTGCGAGCCATTTACGGCTTTAAAGAAACTCCTGATATGGGCTCCATTATTGATTTGATTGAGAAGACTTTTGGTATGAAGTTTGATCTGATGAATACCTCATTCTTCTTATCTCGCGATACCATCGTTCCATCAGCTATTCCGGGTATGGCGATGTGGCGTGAGCGTCTGTTCTGCTGGATGTATCAGAATGCGGGCCGCCAATCTGACTTCTTTAAGATTCCAGCTAATCGTTTGGTTGAACTCGGCGCTAAGGTAGAGATTTGAGAAGGCCGATTACCTTTCGCTCGCTGCTTTCTTTGGGGGCATTCCTACTGGTTTGCTCCTTCAGCAGTCTAGTTCTAGCTACGCCTGCCGAAGAGGCTCAGTTAGAACAACTCGACAAGATTGAGCGTGAGCTAGAGTTGCAACGCGATTGGGCTAAATACCGCTGGGAAAAAACCAACTCTGAGTGCTATCAAAAGTATTGGGTCAACAGTTGCCTCAAAGACTCTCGTGCTGAGTACCGCAAAGAGATAGATCCAATACGTGCGCAAGAAGTGGAGTTGCATGAAGTGCAACGCAAGTTGCGCGCAAGCATTAAGGATCAGCGAGATGCAGCGAAGATTGCTGAGCGTGCCTCTGCTGAAAAAGCAGCTGAGCGCTCAGCCAATCAAAAAGAATTCGAAGAGAAGCAAAAGGCAGCAGCTGCGCGTGCAGCAGATGTTGAGCAACGCCGAAAAGATGCGCCTAAGCGCGCCCAAGAGAACAAAGCGGGCACACAGCTCGATTAATTAATTTTTACTGCTGCACTCACTCATTACTAGGTAATACTTTGGCCAAGATTAAAACAATCTATATCTGTCAGTCATGTGGTGGAACCTCCGCTAAATGGCAGGGACAGTGTCCTTCATGCCAGGCATGGAATACGCTGGAGGAAGGCTTGCCTGAGGTGAGCTCAAATACCCGCTTTCAGGGTTTGGCTCAGTCATTGCCTCGTCAAAAACTTTCCGCCATTTCTGCTGAAGACCTCCCGCGCTTTAGCACTGGAGTAGAAGAGTTTGATCGTGTCCTGGGTGGTGGATTGGTTCCTGGAGGCGTAGTGCTCTTGGGTGGTGACCCGGGTATTGGTAAATCCACGCTATTACTACAAGCACTGGCTGAAATGAGTACTGCGGGAATGAATGTCCTGTACAGCAGTGGCGAAGAATCTGCTGCGCAAATTGCGCTGAGAGCAAAACGGATTGCATTGGATGCCCCTCAATTAGAAGTGCTAGCTGAAATTCAATTGGAAAAACTGTTATCCATCATGGATACGGTGAAGCCGCAGGTCTTGGTGGTTGATTCCATTCAGACCTTGTATTCAGAAGTACTAAGTTCAGCTCCAGGTTCTGTTGCACAAGTACGAGAGTGTGCTGCCCAATTAACTAGAGCTGCTAAATCCAGTGGTATCTGTGTCTTGATGGTGGGTCACGTGACTAAAGATGGTCACTTAGCTGGTCCTCGCGTGCTTGAGCATATTGTGGATACCGTTCTCTACTTTGAGGGTGATACCCATTCTTCATTTAGATTGGTGCGCTCGATTAAAAATCGCTTTGGCGCAGTTAATGAGCTCGGCGTATTTGCCATGACTGAAAAAGGTTTGCGTGGTGTCGCCAATCCTTCAGCTATTTTCTTATCGCAGCATGCCGAGATGGTGCCCGGTGCCTGCGTATTGGTTACGCAAGAGGGTAGCCGCCCACTTTTGGTAGAGATTCAGGCGCTCGTAGATACTGCGCATATTCCTAATCCAAGGCGCTTGGCGGTTGGTTTGGAGCAGGCGCGTTTAGCTATGCTCTTGGCGGTATTGCATCGTCATGCGGGTGTAGCGTGCTTTGATCAGGACGTCTTCTTAAACGCTGTGGGTGGCGTGAAGATCTCTGAGCCAGCGGCTGATTTGGCAGTGTTGTTGGCAATTCAATCTTCAATTCGTAATAAGGCGTTACCTAAAGAGCTGATTGTCTTTGGTGAGGTTGGTTTGGCTGGAGAGATTCGTCCCTGCCCACGTGGTCAAGAGCGCCTGAAAGAAGCGGCCAAACTCGGCTTTACAGTAGCAATCATTCCAAAAGCAAATATGCCAAAGGCTAAGATTCCTGGATTAAGGGTGATACCGGTTGAGCGTATAGATCAAGCGATCTCTGCGGCTGCAGAACTGAGTTAATCGCAGTGCTGAGGGAGGTTAACGCAAGTCTTCCGCTTGAATCAGTAGCACTTGCTCGTCACCCGCAGATACTTCCATCCAAATAACGGGGATCTGCGGAAACGCTTTTTTAAAGTACTCATACTCATTGCCAATCTCAATCAGGATGGCGCCACGCTCAGATAAGTAGTCAGGGGCACTAGCAATAATCTTGCGAATGAGATCCATGCCATCATCGCCACCTGCTAATGCAAGAGCAGGCTCCGCATGATATTCAGCGGGTAGGGCGTTCATGGAATTGGTGTTGACGTAAGGTGGGTTGCAAATGATGAGATCAAAGAGGTTGTCTTCATGCGGTTCTGGAAGCGCATTCCAAAGATCACCCTCAAAAAGTTCCACTTGAGAAGTGAGGCCATGACGATCGAGATTACGAGATGCCACTGCTAATGCAGGCAGACTGATGTCACAAGCGCTGACATGGATATCTGGGCATGCCATGGCTAATAAAATTGCTAGAGAGCCATTACCCGTACAAAGATCAAGTGCTTTTCCATCAGCAGGCAACCAAGGCTCCAGTGAGCCATCAACGATTAACTCGGCAATCCAGGAGCGAGGGACAATGCTTTGCTCGCTGGAGAAAAATGGCACACCCATCAGCCAAGCTTCACCCAAAATATAGGCTAATGGCTTGCGCGAAGAGATGCGGAGTTCTGTCACCTCAAGCGCCTTAGCAATTTGCTCGGCGCTCATTATGTTCTCCAGGTGATCCAGCGCATCAGTAGGGCTGAGATCCAACTGTTTGCTGACAATCCACAGAGCTTCGCTCTGGGCATCGATGGCGCCATGACCATAATGTAAATCTGCTGCTTCTAGTCGTTGTGCAATTTGATCAATACATTGATCAAGTGTTAGAGATTGCTGGGGCGCAGGGTCCATTAGGAATTTATATGAGAAGTAATTAACTAAATAGTTTTAAGCAACAAGTTGCTCGAGAGTCTTGCGGAAGATATTTTTGAGTGGCACAACATCGTCCACAATCACGCACTCATCAATTTTGTGACTGGTTGCATTGAGTGGGCCAAACTCGACCACTTCTTTGCAGATCTTGGCAATGAAGCGACCATCGCTTGTACCGCCAGTAGTGGAGAGCTCTGTATCGATTTTGGTTTCAGCTTTGATAGCCTTGCGTAAAGCGCCAGCAAGGGCGCCATCGCCAGTAATAAATGGGCTACCGCCTAAGACCCAATCAATCTCAAAGTCGAGACCTGCTGCAGTGAGAATGCCTTCTAAGCGGCTGCGCAACTCTTCTGGCTTGCTCTCGGTAGAGAAGCGGAAGTTGAAATCAATTGCCAATTCACCGGGGATGACATTGTTCGCGCCAGTGCCTGCATGAATATTGGAAATCTGAAAACTAGTAGGCTGGAAATACTGATTACCTTTATCCCATTCAGTTTCCACTAGCGCTTGAATTGCTGGTGCTGAAATATGAATCGGATTTTTGCCTAGGTGAGGGTAGGCGATATGCGCCTGAATGCCTTTGACCCTAAGCTTGCCTGAGAGGGAGCCGCGACGACCATTCTTAATCATGTCGCCCAATTGGTCGACTGAGGTTGGCTCGCCAATGACGCAGTAATCTAAACGCTGCCCCTGTTTTTGCAAGCGCTCGCACATGATGACAGTGCCATCATTGGCTGGACCTTCTTCATCGCTCGTAATCAAAAAGGCAATGGAGCCTTTGTGATTTGGATGGGTGATTACGAATTCTTCTGTAGCAACCACAAATGCTGCAAGGGAAGTTTTCATATCCGCAGCACCGCGACCGTAGAGCATGCCATCACGAATAGTCGGTGTAAATGGATCATTGGTCCATTTTTCTAGTGGGCCAGTAGGCACTACGTCAGTGTGGCCAGCAAACATCAAGACTTCGCCTTGATCACCACTGACACCCTTTTTGATCGCCCAAAGATTGGTTACCCGAAAACTCTCAGGACCACTAATAACGCTCTCAGTGTGAAAGCCGATTGCTTGAAGGCGTTTAGCAATGAGCTCCTGACAGCCTCCGTCCGCTGGGGTTACCGAGCGGCAGGAGATAAGGGCTTCAGTAAGCTCAAGGGTAGCGCTCATAAATTCAACTTAATCGCGTAAGAGTTCGTTAATGGCAGTTTTTGCTCTAGTTTGAGCATCGACCTTTTTGACGATGATCGCGGCATACAGGCTGTACTTGCCACAAGCAGAAGGGAGTGAGCCTGGAACCACAACAGAACCCGCTGGCACGCGACCGTAATGGATCTCACCAGTTTCACGGTCGTAGATCTTGGTGCTTTGACCAATGTATACGCCCATAGAGAGAACAGCGTTTTCTTCAATAACCACACCTTCAACAACCTCAGAACGGGCACCAATAAAGCAGTTATCTTCAATAATCACTGGGCCAGCTTGAATTGGCTCTAAAAACACCGCCAAATACCAAACGCCAACCAGATAGGTGAAACGTTTTTACCGATTTGGGC
>FUWD013298143.1_pt4 | contig 24081 bp, 27 predicted proteins | sample 1063281 | NCBI WGS metagenome assembly FUWD01 (sample SAMEA79048168, study PRJEB19326) | metagenome | biome: marine | reverse complement strand
AAGAGTTTCAAGAATTTCATTTAGCCGTAAACATTTGTTCTCAGTATCGTAATAGGGATATTTTTCAGTCTTTAACCCTGTTAAGGAATAGAGTAAATAGTGATTTTGCCAAGTTAAATCTGGAAGAAAAATCGTTTTGATTCCCATTTCTGAGAGAATATTCCCTGAAATTTTTAAAGCCGCTGTACACCCCGCTGTATGAGCACAGTAATGGGTTTTAGGGTCATATTCTCCATAAATAAGTTTTAAAACTTCATTTCTAAAGGAGGAATCCCCATCAATAGGAAGGTAGGATTTACTTCTTTTTTCTTCCCAGATAAAGCGCTCGGCTTCATGAACACTTTTGAAAAGGACGACCTGGCCTTCTTCAGATTTATAAGCCCCAATTCCCAAGTTGAGTTTATTTGGGTTTTTATCTTCATTAAACATAACAGATAAACCCAGAATAGGATCAACAGGCTTATCTTTTAAACGGCTCAAATAATCCACAAAAAAATCCTCATTAAATAAATACAATAAAACAGAATAAGCTCTACAACTGTTTTTTACTAATTTTAATTAAAATTTAGCCAGAATAAAATTTATGGGTCTAAATAAAGTTTCATCCCTGTATGGGTACTTTTGAATCCTAGCTTTTCATAGAATAGGATTGATTTTGGGCGAGCACTATTGGTTGTAAATTGAACTAAATGACAGCCAAATTGTTTTGATCGATTAATTGCTTCTCTAATCAATTGTTTGCCAAATCCTTGCCCTCGAAATTTGGAATTAATACGAACGCCCTCAAGTTGAGCGCGCCAACCACCTTTAAAAGTCAGGTTGGGAAGAAAAGATAATTGAGTGCAACCTATAATTTCATCACCCGTTTTTAGTATTAAAATTTGATGGAGAGGATCCTCTAAAATAAACTTAAAGGCTTTTTCATAGGAAGCTAAGTCAGAAATGTCTTCACGCGTACTGCCTAAGTCATCGTCTTGTAATAAAGCAATGAGATGAGAAAGGTCTTTTTTTGTAGATTCTTGAAACGACAAGGGCCCATTCATAAGCAGTCCTTTAATAAGAGAGGAAGCTATGTATAAGCAGATTTTTAATTGCTTACAAGCCTATTACTCCTTACTATAGTGTATTAAAATTAATTTGACATCATGTATGCTCTTTTTTTTTTAAAGGGAGAAAAGAAATGGCAAAGGGTTACTCATTAGATCTTCGAGAAAGAGTATTGAAATACTTAGAAAAAAATGATGATAAGAAAATTGCCTGTGATTTATTTGAAGTCAGTCTTTCTACAGTTTTTCGCTGGGTGAGACGAAAGAAAGAAAAAGGAAGTGTGGCGGCTTTTAAAAGAAAACATCCTTATAAAAAAATTGATGAACAAGCCCTCCTTGATTATGTTAAAAATCATGAAGACTATTTTTTATCGGAGATAGGAGAACATTTTTCAATGACAGCTCCAGGTATTTTTTATGCTCTTAAAAGACTTAAGGTGACACGCAAAAAAAAACCACTCTCTATAAGGAGAGAAATGAAGAAAAAAGAAAACAATTTGTCAAAGAGTTAGAAAAAATTCCGCAGCAAGATCGAGTTTACTTAGACGAGAGCGGGATCAATCGCTATATTTTTCGTGAATATGGGAGAGGAAAGCGAGGAGAAAAAGTTATGGGGGAAGTGTCAGGAACTCGCTTTGTGAGAAAAAGCATTATTGCAGCTTTGTCCAACCACAGCTTTCTTGCTCCTATGACTTTTGAAGGAACTTGTGATAGTGCCCTATTTAATGCTTGGCTAAAACAGGTTCTAATTCCTGCTCTTAAACCGGGACAAGTCCTTATACTGGATAATGCCAGTTTTCATAAATCTGCAGAAACTAGAAGGCTCATAGAAGAGGAGGGATGTCGCCTCATGTTTTTACCTCCCTATTCTCCCGATCTAAACCCAATAGAAAAGTGTTGGGCAAACCTTAAAGCTAAAGTATAGTGTATTAAAATTAATTTGACATCATGTATGCTCTTTTTTTTTTAAAGGGAGAAAAGAAATGGCAAAGGGTTACTCATTAGATCTTCGAGAAAGAGTATTGAAATACTTAGAAAAAAATGATGATAAGAAAATTGCCTGTGATTTATTTGAAGTCAGTCTTTCTACAGTTTTTCGCTGGGTGAGACGAAAGAAAGAAAAAGGAAGTGTGGCGGCTTTTAAAAGAAAACATCCTTATAAAAAAATTGATGAACAAGCCCTCCTTGATTATGTTAAAAATCATGAAGACTATTTTTTATCGGAGATAGGAGAACATTTTTCAATGACAGCTCCAGGTATTTTTTATGCTCTTAAAAGACTTAAGGTGACACGCAAAAAAAAACCACTCTCTATAAGGAGAGAAATGAAGAAAAAAGAAAACAATTTGTCAAAGAGTTAGAAAAAATTCCGCAGCAAGATCGAGTTTACTTAGACGAGAGCGGGATCAATCGCTATATTTTTCGTGAATATGGGAGAGGAAAGCGAGGAGAAAAAGTTATGGGGGAAGTGTCAGGAACTCGCTTTGTGAGAAAAAGCATTATTGCAGCTTTGTCCAACCACAGCTTTCTTGCTCCTATGACTTTTGAAGGAACTTGTGATAGTGCCCTATTTAATGCTTGGCTAAAACAGGTTCTAATTCCTGCTCTTAAACCGGGACAAGTCCTTATACTGGATAATGCCAGTTTTCATAAATCTGCAGAAACTAGAAGGCTCATAGAAGAGGAGGGATGTCGCCTCATGTTTTTACCTCCCTATTCTCCCGATCTAAACCCAATAGAAAAGTGTTGGGCAAACCTTAAAGCTAAAGTAAAAGAATTATTAAGAAAAACTAAAGAATTTACAGAGGCTTTTTATTCAGCTATATTGTCAATGTAAAATTAATCCACTATAAAAGAATTATTAAGAAAAACTAAAGAATTTACAGAGGCTTTTTATTCAGCTATATTGTCAATGTAAAATTAATCCACTATATAAGATCTTCAAGTTGAGCTTTATCTTCATTCACGATACAATGCGCCTTCTCAATTCTTGGGGCGTTAGCTCAATTGGTAGAGCGCAACAATGGCATTGTTGAGGTCATCGGTTCGATTCCGTTACGCTCCATTCCCCATTTTTATAGTTTTTCTAATTATTACAGTTAAAATATTAAGTAGAATTGTTTCAATTTGCTTAATTGGCTATATTATACCCTAAAAACAGGGAAATATTATGACTGTAACCGCTCTTAAAGGTTTTGCTTCTACCGTATTGACTATGAGTGCTCTCTCTGCTGCCACAGTTTATGGACGTTCTCTTCCAATGGACCCAGATTGTAGAGGCCCTTTGTTGGATCGAATGAAAGAATTAGTGTGCTCTAGTATTACAAGCTCTAAATGGGAGCGTCCTAGAGCTCTTTACCATAGGGACATAGTTTCAGTACTTGTATCAAAAAAATTTGCAGATTCTCATAAATCAGAACAGCGCCCACTTGGCTCTCGCGACGACTCTCCTCTTGTCTTTCATAGTGGTTCAGAAGGTACAAAATACTGTGGTTCAGTAAGGACAATGCGTGGTTTAGATGCTAGAACTGCAATCATTACTGGGAGCTATATACGCTGTCCAAAAGATTTAGAGCTAGGAATTCCTGAAGCTATAATTACGAATCCTAAAGGTAAAGATCCCTGTGGCGATTTGAATAATTTTGGACGGCTTTATGTTAGAGGATCCAATTAAGAAAATAATTTTGGTATTAGGAAATTGTTCCCAAAAAAAATCATGATTTTAAGTGAGCATATTCTGGAAGACTCATCTTATCTTTAAAAAACTGCTTAATTTTAGCTTGGACTTCGTTAGAAGAACCAAAAGCTGTTTGGCATTTAGGTAAGCTGTCGATGAAAATTTTACCGTATCTTTTGTTAAGTAGTCTAGAGTCTAGACAAAGAATACATCCAAAATCTTGGTGATTACGAATAAGCCTTCCAAATCCTTGCTTGAACTTGACAACCGCTTTGGGGATGGAATAATCCATGAAAGGGTTTTGCCCAAGTTTTTCAATTTGTTTACACTTCGCTTGAAAAATGGGCTCAGAAGGAACAGGAAAAGGGAGTTTTGTTAAAACAACCTGTCTAAGATGAAATCCTGGAACATCAATCCCTTCCCAAAAAGTGTCAGTCCCAAATAAAACTGCATTAGGATTTTCTTTGAAAAGCTTAAGTAAAATGGAACGATTTTCATCGCCTTGCTTTAAAGGCAGAATTCCTAAATCTAACATAAAGGGTAAAAGTCTTTCATAACAATCTCGAAGCATTTTAAAAGAGGTAAAGAGTACAAAAGCGCCTCCTTGACTAGATTGAAGAGCTCTTTCAATTTGATCACAAATCTCAGCGAGATAATCAGGAGAATTTGGATAGGGGATATCTTTTGGAATGGCCAGGAGAACTTGCTTCTCATAGTCAAAAGGAGAGAGCAAAATCTTTTCTATAAAGGAGTCTTTAGAGAAAAAATCCTTAGCTAAACCAAGCTGGCTTTTAATAAAATCAAAACGCCCCTTATGATTTAAAGTCGCGCTGCAAAGTACTGCAGAAGATAAGGGGTAGAAGAGTTTTTCTGATAAGATGTCTGCAATATTCAAATGAATAATAGAGAGTTGTATCCCTAAATGCCCCTTTCGAGGGGTCCAGTCAATGACGTAAAGTCGTTCATCACTCGGTGTTGAATTAAAGTATTCTCCTAAGAGAGTCGCTGCTTTCTCTAAGAAAGTTGAGACAGATTTGATATCGATCAATGTATTTTCAACCGCTTTTAGAGCGCCTTTTTTATAAGACTCTAATTGCTCAAGCATGAGTTCTAAGGTTGTGGAAAATGATCTTAGCTTTTCCACAAGGACCAGGAAATTGTTTTTTATCTGCTGCCAACTCTCATCATTTAGCATCTCTTGAGTTAGCTGAACTTTTTCAGCTCCCCGCTCTCCACCTTGAAAAGAAGAAGGGAGTGTTTCTTGGAGAAATTCATCAAGACTGAAAAAAGCTTCTGAAAGATAGGATTCTGTTTGCTTTTTCTCAGAAAAAACTTCAATTGCTATTTTATCCCAGAGCTTTTGAGGGAGATCTTCTTGCATGGGCGCAAGTTTTTGCTTTAGACGTTGCAACTTTCCTAGAGGGTTTCGATCAGAAACAAGTTCATTCAACTTTCTTAAAATATATTGCGAAGAGGCGTATTGAGCAAGTGCGCTCGTTGCAATATCTTCTAGGGTGTGAGCCTCATCTAAAATTAAATGCTCATATTCAGGTAAAATATTTGCTCTTGAGTCATCTTGATCCCTATTTTGCAAATCCACCATTAGGAGGTGATGATTTGCAATTAAGAGTTTTGCATCTTTGACTTTTTTTCGAGCTTTAAAAAAAAAGCACTCTTTGTAATGGGGGCATTTGACAAAAGAACAGGCATCAGACTCGCAATTTAAACGATCCCATCCAATATTTTTTGGTGATCTCTTTAAGTTTGAAGAGGAACCTTCATAAGTCTCTTTTGCCCACTCTTCAACATATTCTAGATCTTCTCGTTCAGAGACGTTTAAAGTCGAAGAATTATCGCATAAATCATAGAGCTTTCTTAAACATAAGTAGTTCCCCATCCCTTTAACTAAGGCAACTTCTAAGTTGAGCCCAAGCGTCTCTAAGATAAAAGGAATGTCCTTTTGCATCAACTGTTCTTGGAGGGTAATGGTATGTGTCGAAATGACCGTGCACTCGCCTAGTTCTAAACTAGAGTAGAGAGCAGGTATAAGGTAGGCCAAGCTTTTTCCAACGCCTGTGCCTGCTTCTATTATAGCAAAACGTCCATCATTATACGCTTCTGTAATGGAGTCTAGCATCTCAAGCTGCTCTGCTCGTTCTTCAAAGTGATTGAGTTTTTGAGCAAGAGGGCTTTTTTGTTTTAATAGATCCGAGAGTTTCTTTGGATCTAAAACCATTAATCAGACTCGAGTAAATCTAAGAAGGCTTGGAGTTGTTTAGAACGTACAGGGTGACGCATCTTACGAAGAGCTTTAGCTTCAATCTGACGTATCCTCTCACGGGTCACGTTGAATTCAATACCTACCTCTTCTAAAGTTTTAGGCTTACCATCGGCAAGTCCAAAACGCTGAATGAGAACGGTGCGTTCTCTATCTGTAAGCGTTTCTAAAACTTCATTCATTTTATCTTTTAAGATAGAGTACCCTGTGGCTTCCGCAGGAGACTCGACGCCAGTGTCTTCAATGAAGTCACCAAACTGACTGTCGCCTCCATCTCCAACTTCGGCTTGAAGTGAGATTGGATGTTGAGCGATTTTGTAGATTTCACGAACACGTTCAGCTGTGATTCCAACTTCTTCTGCAAGTTCTTCAGGAGTTGGCTCGCGTCCTGTTTCCATCATGAGTTTTTTTGCTGCTCTTAAAACTTTGTTGATTGTTTCAATCATGTGAACAGGAATTCTAATCGTTCTAGCTTGGTCTGCAATAGCTCGTGTAACCGCTTGTCTAATCCACCAGGTTGCATACGTTGAGAACTTATAACCTCTTCGGTATTCAAACTTCTCTACAGCCTTCATAAGACCCATGTTACCTTCTTGGATCAGGTCAAGAAAAGAAAGGCCTCTGTTCGTGTATTTTTTAGCAATGGAGATAACAAGACGGAGGTTAGATTCGACCATCTCTCTCTTCGCTTCTTGGCTTTTATCCATCCAGCGTTGAAGCATTCGCACATCTTTCTTGAATTCTTCAATAGTACGGCCCGCTGCTAGCTCATTTTTTAAGAGCTTACGTTTGGTAGCTTGCAGTTTCATTGCAGCAAATTTATTTCGATCTGCTCTGCCGGCTAGATCCTTAACCTCTTTTTCCAAAGTTAAAAAACGCTCATAAGCACGCATGATCACTTCACCAAAGTCTTCGGTAATGTTATAGCGGAAATGGAACTGTCTTAAATAAGCTTGTGTCCGAATACGATTCTTTTCAATTAAGTTAATGAGCTTAATTTTGTCAGTTTTGTTTACATTCGGCTTTCTTGCATCGATTAAGAGCAGCTGTAAAATCTTATCTTCAGCTGTAAGTAATTCACAAAGCTTTGGAAGCTTCTTTAAAAAGACTTGTTTATCTGGGATTTCTTTCTCAGTAATGCACTTGTCGAACCGCTCTTTGATATGCATCAAATAATGGCCAATGGAAATACCTTCTCTTGTCGAGTAACGAAAACGCATGATAATGCGCTGGATCTGCATTTGAGCTTTTTCAATTCGCTTGGAAATTTCAACTTCTTCTTCTCTAGTTAAAAGAGGGACCGAACCCATTTCTTTTAAGTACATCCGAACAGGATCATCAGGAGTGCCGCTCTCACCTTTCTTTGCAAGACCTTCAATTTCTTTGGCTTCTTTCTTCCGCTCTTTTTGGCGCTCAACTTCCGACTGATTTAAGATCTGGATATCCATTCCACTTAAGAAAATCAACATCTGGTCAATTTGCTCAGGAGAATCAAAAGACATCGGCAAAGTCTCATTGATCTCCTCATAAGTGATAAATCCTTGCTCTTTGGCAACAGCAATAATCTCTTCGATTTTTTGCTGGTGTTGACGGCTAAAAGACTGCTCTATATCACTACTTTTTGGCATATATTTATTGGAGGGTTGAGATTTTGGCGGAAGCTGTATAAACTAGAAACTACCACGACTTTTTCCTAAAATTTTAAATGAGATTGGGAATTTTGTCCACTAAAGTCTCTTTAGTTTAGCTTTTAGCGAATAAAATCAAACTCTTTTCTTTAGAACCTGGGTTTAAAGTTATTTTTTGCATTTAAGAACTGTTTTTATTGGATTTTAGGAGCAAAAAGCATCAAGGCTAGTCTATTTTTTTAAATTGTACTGCCCTTCTTTAAACTGAGTCCATGTTTCTAAAGAGGCATGATGAGGCCAATTTTTCCAATTTTTTCTGTAGGATGGGAGATCAGCATCGCCTTTAGGAAGTATGTGGAGTTCTGTTTCATTATGAAGTCTTTGAGGGAATCGAATACCATGAAGGTGGTCGATTTCATGCTGAAGGACGTGAGCCGGATAGCCCTCGTATCGTTTATGAATAGAGTTGCCCTCACGATCTAGGGCTTTGACCACGACAGAAGAAGAACGCTCTACGAGGCCAGTAAAATGCTTGGGGACAGAGAAACAACCTTGGGGGACACTATCTCGTTCTTTTGAAAGCCAAATGATTTGTGGATTGATCAAGATTTCAAATTCAGGAGTTTTCTCTCTTCTAGAAACGGAATCAATAATAATAATTTGTTTCATAACACCAACTTGAGGAGCTGCAATTCCTACTAAGCGTGATTTTTTTTTAGTTTGAGAGGGATCTGCTTCGTATCCAGCAAGGATGATCATTTCATGAATTAGATCTTGAATTTTTTCAGATTTAAGCTCGTTCTTACTAACTTTTTTGGCTGATTGGTTAAGACGGAGATCGCTGCAGGGAATAAATTGAACAGGACTTGTTGACAAAGTACTTGTTGCACACATAAATAAAACTCCCAAAAAAAATAATAAAAATTTCATAGTTATAGATGGTACGCTATGTGAGCCGAATAGTCACAATTAAATAGTTAAGCCTCAAATGTCATCAAGTCTACTTTCTTATGCAAAAACTCTGAGCGCTTTTTGGCGAGCTCACTTTCAGGAATTTTTGGATAGTAGAGTGATAGAAAACCTTTTCGGATACTGAAAAATAAGGTGTTTATTTCCTCTAAAGAGATCCCTTTGATCCATTCAAGCTCTACCCCAAGTTTACAAAGGCTTAAATAGGAAAGCGATTCTTTCAAAGAGAGTTGAGATGAATGCCGCAGACTTCCAAAAGCCTTTCCAACCTGATCTTTTAGGGCGCTAGTTTCTTGCGTAGTTAGTTCTTCTCGAAGTTTTTTTTCAGCCATTATGAGCTCTAATGTCACTCTTCGAATATTTTTTAATAAGGTCTCTTCTGAAACGCCTAGGGTGTGTCTATTAGAGATAAGAACGAGGTCGCCTAAAATAGAGTCTAGAGACCCTCCAAAACCTTGTATATCGAAGAAGGTTTTATTTGCCATTTGAAGCTTTTCATCAAGCTTATCTAAATGAATCAATGCAGGCAGATGCAGAAAAGTTTGGATGATGAGTCCTGTTCCACATAGCTTATGATTAGCCGTTGTGAAACCAAATTTTGGTGAGAAGGCGAACTCTAAACTTTCTGAGAGATGGCATTCAAGTTTTAAAAGTTCAGTCCAAGTTTCTTCTAAGTTTTCTTCGGTGTCTAGTTTATGAAAATGCAGGTGATCTTCAAACTGCAGAGTCATATAAGATCGACCTGAATTCTCTAAAATAAATGTTTCACCACTATGAAGCTGAGAGAAGGTTTTTCTCGGTAAAAAATACTCATAGAGCAGTTGCTTTTCATGAGGATTGAGATCGCTTGCTTGAAATGTTTGAGCTTTTTTAAGTAAAGGGCAAGTGAGTAGAGCTTGTTTCATCATCTCACCTAGTTTTTGAGCAAAATCAGCTTCAAGACGGTGAGGGAAGAAATGACTCTTTAAATTGCGGTGCAACTCAAAGGTTGTGAGCATCCAAATGGAATTCGAATTTGAAAACCAAGGTTTTGATTTAAAAAAGGGGAGATTAGAAAGTTTATCCATCTTTTTTCTCTCTCTTTTGTAATTCTTTGATTTGATCACGAATGGAGGCTGCTTGCTCAAAGTCTTCTCGGTGAATCATTTCATTTAAAGTTTCATTGAGAGCAAAGATTTTGAGAGAGGCTCCAAACTCTTTGAATTCACCTGGCTTATGGCCAGCATGAAGGGGGCCTTGTAAGTCCATACCGATTTGAATCTGATGTTCATTTTTTAGACTCTTAGCCAGAAAAGTTTCAAAAACATCATAGCAATCCATGCATCCTAAGAGCTCACCCCTTTGAATGTTTAAAAGGGAGGTTCCACAATTTCCACAAGCTAGATTTGAGAGGACCTCTTCGTCACTTAATACTTTTGGTTTCGACAAAAACTCGTTTAAAAAAGGACAATCAGCACACATGTAGTACTCGTTGATAATCTCATCTTCTACTTCTGTATAATGAGTTGTTAACTTGCGGGTGCAAGCTGAACAGTCTAGGGGCCTTTCTCTATTTTTATCTGTTTCCATATTGGCCGGAGTGTAGGTGAAGTAAAAAATAATGCCAAGATGAAATTCTAGAAAAAATTGTGTTGACAGCTTCTGCTTGGTTTAGTAAGTGAGACCTAGAGGGGGGCTCGTATGGAGAAGTTTAGGCATACTTCTATTAGAACGAAAAGGAAGAATGCGAAATCTAGGATCGTAGGCGATCTCGTAGAGTCTGGAGCTCTCATTTTCACTAAGACTGAAATTGATATGCAGACACTTAAGAGAGGAGATGCGGTCTGGAGGCTCCTTATACGCATGATTCAATGGTTCCGCTGGTTTCGAATCAAGGGCGACCCCTCTACTATTACCCATGTCGATGGCTGGGACGGTAACCTTGCTTTTGGATCTGATCTCTGTGATCCTGCTGGGGGGGGACTCAACCGTCATATGTTACCTATTGTCCCTCATTGCTTTATGAGGTCAGATGGAAATTTAACAGAGCTGATCGTTGATGGAGATACTATTGAAGTAATCAATAAGAAAAAGCATAGACAAATCATTCGGATTGAAGATTTAGCCGCTTGTGACTTTGAAATCATTCAGCTTCCTGAGTCCCTCAGAAAGGATTTTCTTGTCTATCAGAAGACATTTCGAAACGATGATATCAAATATAGCTTGAAGAAGGCTGCTAAAACAGTTGTAACGAATTCTCGATTTAGTACAGATGCTAAAAAATCAGCTATTGCAGACGCCATTTATGCTTTTCTTGAGCAACCATTTCGTACTCGGCAGGGGAATGTCCTTCATGTTTGCTGCTCAACGTTTCTAGCTAAAATATTGATGGCGATCGAACATAAACAGCGCATGCAAAATTTTATTCAAGAAGATAATTTTGAATTTAAAGAGGCTTGGGATCGAAGTTTCGAGCACCTAAGAAAAGGATTTAAAGAGCTCAATACACGACACAGTGAACTAATTGAACTTGAGCAGCGTTTCGATGTTCAGTGGACTCATATCGATGGAAGTAAAGAGAATAAGGGACAGTTAATTGAACTCTGTCTTGATTTTTCTGAGCACAGAAATTTTTTAGTTAGAAGAATAAGAAAGTTGAGCAGTAATCTGTCACAAAGAATTTATAAAATGGCTGATGAAATCATAAGCTCGGATCTTTACAACAAGTATTTTGATACTGAAGAAAGACCAATTATTTTTAAGCTGAACCCTGAACGGGTTACTCCAGCTAAACTGTACTACTATCTGATTGAAATATTAAAAAATGAGCCTTGAAGGATTTGAACCTTCGACCCTCTCATTAAAAGTGAGATGCTCTAACCAGCTGAGCTAAAGGCTCATCATAATATTTCTGTTCTTTGACCCCAAGGGGATTCGAACCCCTGTTATCGGAATGAAAATCCGGTGTCCTAGACCTGGCTAGACGATGGGGCCAATAATTTAGCCTATAAAGGGGTATTATATTGCCAGAATGTCCTTTTCTTTGCACGAAATAATTTCATCAATTTCTTTACAAAAGTGATCTGTCAATTTTTGGATGTCATGTTCCCCTTTTTTCATCAAATCTTCAGGGAGGTCTCCGGAGCTTTTTTGTTTTTTTAAAGCTTCATTCCCATCTCTACGCGTATTTCGGATACTGATTTTGGTGTCTTCACCTTTTTTCTTGGCACGTTTAACCATATCAGCACGCATACTCTGATCCATCGGAGGTACATTTAAACGGATTAAATTTCCATCTACAATGGGATTAATACCCAAATTTGCAACCTCTATTCCCTTTCTTATAGCTCCTAGATTTTGGCTATCAAAAGGGGTCACTAGAATTTGGCGCGGTTCAGGACTTGTAATCGTTGCAAGCTCTTTTAGGCGCATTGAAGAGCCATAAGCTTCAACTTTCACGCTATTGAGCATTTGTGGATCAGCGCGTCCAGTGCGAATATGCTTGAGCTCTTCATGCAAGTGGTCCTTTGATTGGGCCATACTTTTCTCTGTTTCAGTTACTATATCCATACTTTTAATCTCCATGTACTAGAGTTCCACAGTTTTCACGTTGAATCACTTTAAGTAAGTTGTCTTTTTGATACATATCAAAAACGATAATAGGAAGTTTATTTTCTCTGCAAAGGCTAATGGCAGTGGAGTCCATGACCTGTAAGTTTTTCTCTAAGACTTCATTATAGGTCAGGGAGGTGTATCTAGTAGCATTCTTGTCTACTTTGGGGTCAGCACTATAGACTCCATCTACTTTTGTAGCTTTTAAAAGTGCATCGGCACCAATTTCACAAGCTCTTAAGCTGGCCGCAGTATCTGTAGTAAAGTAGGGGTGTCCAGATCCTCCTACAAAAATAACAATTTGATTCTGATCAAGGTACTCACGCGCTTTTTCCCAGGAATAAGTTTCTATGAGAGAACCTACTGGAATAGCACTCAGAACAGCGCAAGGGCAATTTAAATTTTTGAAAGCTTGCTGAAGGATAAGTCCATTTAAAAGAGTTGCAATCATACCGACTTCGTCAGCTTTAGCTCTTTGGATTTCCATCTCTTTAATTAGAGAACGTCCTCTAAAAAGATTTCCTCCTCCGATTACAATACCGATTTGAACTTTTGCATCGTAAGCAGTCTTAATAGATTCTGCAATCTTCTTACAGGCGGCGCTTTCAATACCAAAATGGCTGCCTTCTCCTATCAAAGCCTCACCAGAGAGCTTAATTAAAACGCGTTTGTAAGAATTTGATGAGGTCATAAAAGAGTGCTCTAATTACCGATTTGCCAGCGGATGAAGTGAGAAACCTTTAAGTCTTTTTGCTGGTTAGTAACAAATTGCTCAACAGAAAGCTTATTCTCTTTGATATATTTTTGTTTGTTTAAGCAAACTTGGTCATAAAAGGCATTAATTTTACCTACGAGAATTTTTTCGATAATATTCTCAGGCTTTCCTTTCATTTGACTCTTTGCTATTTCCTTCTCATGGTTCACAATATCTTCTGGAACATCTTTAGGATTGAGGTATTCAGGAGCTTCTGCAGCTACGTGCATAGCGATATCTTTAGCTAGTTCCTCTTGCTTTGAAGCTGTTAGCTCAACACAAGTTACAATTTTTCCATGCATATGTGAATAGAGGCCGTATGAGTGGTCTTTTTTCTTTTTGAGGAATACAAGTTTTTTGATAATAATATTTTCACCCAAAACTTGAATGATGGTTGATCTATATTGGTCTACAGTCATTTCACTGTCTTTAGAATATTTTTGAGCTAAGAAAGAAGCGGCTGAATCAGGCTTTGATTCTAAAACCTCGTTTGCCATATCTTTTAAATAATCTTTAAACTTGTCGTTTTTAGCAACAAAGTCTGTTTCTGAGTTAATTTCTACAAGTGCTAGGTGAGAATCATTTTCAGCAAAAGCGATTAAACCTTCATTGGCTTCTCGCCCTTCTTTTTTTACAGCAGATGCCATTCCAGCTTTTCTGAGGTTGTCAATAGCCAGGTTGATGTCTCCAGAAGACTCTTCTAAAGCCTTCTTACATTTACTCATTCCAACGCCAGTACGCTCTCTTAACTCTTTTACTTTTTGTGCTGTAATCATCCTTGATCTCCTGATTCGTCTGGTTCTTTATTAGCTTTTACAACAGGGTTCTTCTCTTCTACAGCAGCAGGAGTTTCTTCTTTCATAGGCTTTATAAGACCAAGTTCTTTCTTTTTATCTATAATCGCTGTAGCAATAGACTGGATAATCAACTTTACGCACTTTAAAGCATCATCGTTACAAGCAATAACATGATCTACTAGATCTGGATCACAGTTTGTATCGACCAATGCCATTACTGGGATGCCAAGCTTTCTAGCTTCGGCTACCGCAATTTCTTCACGATTCGGATCTACGACAATGACAAGGCCTGGAGGCTTTCTCATAGAGCGGATTCCTGAAAGGTTTCGGTCTAGTTTTTGTTGGGTCTTGGAGAGCGTGGAGAATTCTTTTTTAGTCATACGCTCTGACTCTGCAATAAGCTTCTTCTCAATGCGATCAAGTCGTTTGACAGATTCACGGATGGTCTTTAAATTAGTCAACATTCCGCCAAGCCATCTTTCACAGACGTAAAACTCTCCGCAGTTTTCAGCAAATTCTTTAATGACGACTTTAGCTTGCTTCTTAGTTCCTACAAAGAGGACAGACCTTTTATCAGCTACAACATTTTGTACGATTTCTGTCGCACTTCGAATTTGTTGCAAAGTCTTTGCTAAATCAATAATGTAGAGCCCGTTTCTCTCTTCAAAAATGAAACGTTTCATCTTGGGGTTCCAACGGTGTTTTTGGTGCCCGAAATGAGCGCCAGATTCTAATAGTGATTTGATAGTTACCTCAGACAAAACGTGCATCCTTATATATCTTAATAGTTTTAAAAAAATCTTTCATTAAGCGCCTGATCAGAATCGAACTGACATATGTAGCTTGGAAGGCTACTGTTCTACCATTGAACTACAGGCGCGTTAAAATTAACGGATAGAATAAGAAAAAAGCTATTTACTGACAAGAAATTTGATCTAAAACCTTCGACTAAATAAAAAATGACAAGATTTTTATTAATTATTAATGCTTAATCAAGTTATTTTCTCCTCTTTATACCAATCTTTAATCGATGGCCTTGCTTAAAAGAAGTCGCTCTAAGAGAAAACTCAATAAATTATTACCGATTCCTGAAAAGGCGAATCAGGTTCTCAATTTATTTTTTTTTCTATTCCTTGTAATTGCCTTTAGACTTTGGCAGCTCTGTTTTGTTCAGCATGATCAAATTACTGAAGAGGTGTTAAGGCCTAGGCAAAAAATTTTTATAGAGCAGGCTAAAAGAGGCGGCATCTATGATCGCTTTGGGAAACCTCTAGCGGTCAATAAGATACAATATAACATTGGGGTCTTTTACGCTCCTATTCGGCAGATTCCCTCTGTTAGGTGGACTCGTAAGGGGAAAGGGCTGAAAACGAAGTCTTATCCTAGGAGAGAGTATATCCACAAACTCTCTGAGCTATTGGGACAAGCTCTCAATCGAGATCCTGGGCGTATTGAAGACCTAATTCATTCCAAAGCCTCAATTTTATTTGATAGCCCCCTCATTTTAAGTGAGGAGGTCAGTGAAAAACAATATTATCATTTAAAGATGTTGGAAAATCAATGGCCTGGAGTTTATGCAGGCATCAGTTCAAAGCGTTTTTATCCGCAAGGCAAGACAGCTGGGCATCTCTTAGGGTATATGGGGGCTATTAATAGACGGGAGTATGACGCACTTTCTAGAGAAAGGCGTAATTTAAATAATTTTTTAAATCAGTGGGAGCTAGGTTGTTTTCCTCATCTTCCCAAAGGAGTGGATAGTGTCCAAGATGCGAGGGCTCGCCTGAAAGAGCTGACAGAGAGAAGCTATTCTATTTATGATTGGGTAGGTAAATCGGGTCTGGAGTCTTATTTTGATGAATCTTTGAGAGGGTTTTATGGGCAAAATATTTTCTATGCAGATGCTAAAGGAAATTTTTTAAGATCTCTGCCGACCTCACAGGACTCCTTATCAGGTAAGAGACTGACACTTACACTTTCTTCAGAGCTTCAAGAGTATGCTGAGAAGCTTTTAATTGACAATGAACGGATTAGAGAAGGGAGAAGCATCTGTATTGACCCCACAAACGGCTCTTATATCTATCAAAAGCAACCTTGGATAAAAGGAGGCGCTATTGTCGTTATGGATCCAAGCAATGGAGAAATTTTAACACTTGCCTCCTGTCCGAGATATGATCCAAATGATTTTATTTTAACAGGTAGCCAAACGGTTAAAGAAGAGAAAATTTTAAATATCTCAAAGTGGCTTGAAAATGAAACTTTTATTGCGAACCTTTGGAATCAAAAGCAAAACTTGACCTTAGAAAAGTTGAACCGCCGGACTCAAAGAGTCGAAGAAAATGACTACCAATTGACTTGGCAGCGTTATTTGGGTTTTATTCTGCCTAAGGAATCTGATTTAAGAGAACAGTTGAATCGAATGGAGGGTATTGATCAAGCGATTGAGCTTCAAAGAGCCTTTGAATTTGTTTTAAGTCAATCAGGACAAGAGAATTCTTGGAATCTCCTAAAGGTCCTCTATTCATCTGAAGGGCATAAGCCCTACCCTGTAGGTTCTCTTTCCCGTAAAGCAAAAGAGACCATTCGAAGTAACCTTCACGAGAATGCCTCTCTCATAACTCCCTATAAAAAGATTTTAGATTTTTATTTTAAAAACCTCTCGAATCATTACGATAAGCTTTTATTAGTCGATTTATGTCGGCTCAATGTGGATGCTAGGCGTGTTCCAGGAGAGCTTTTAAATTATCTTGAGCCCCTCTCTTTTCAAGAGCATCGTGATTTAGAAGGCTCATATTGTTGCTTAGAAACCGTTTTAAAAAAAATGACTAAAGAGCTCTACCGCGATATTCACTTTAAAAATTGGAGAGAGGCCTATCAAAAAGGTTTTCTTAAGTTAAAGAGAAAAGAAGAGAAAGCGGCCCACCAATACCCGCACCCTTACCTTGACTATCTTGATGCAGAAGAAAAAAAACAGTTCGCCCTTTTCTGGGAGACTCACAAGGAAAGCTTTATACAAGCCTTTTTCTCAGGGAAAATTGGTTCTCAAGAGGACTCTTCTTTAATCCCTTACTTAAATCATTTGGCTCTTTGGGCCGCTGAGATTGATCAAGGTGCTCATCAGGCAATTACTTGGAGGCAGCCTTATGAAAAGATAGCCGCTCTTTTTAAAAATGGCCCCAGGAGATCGCTACCTTTTATTTGAGGACTTTAAGAAACTATGAAGAATTAGATCGCCCTCTTCTAGGTCAATATAGAGGGGTTTATCCACAAAGAAAGCTTTAGAAAAGATCTAGCGCGAAGTTTCTATCCAAAACATGGTTTTAGTTATGCAAGGTCTTATGCTTACGCTCAAGCAACTCCTCAGGGCTCGCTCTTTAAGCTTGTAACCGCTTATGAAGCTTTAAGGCAAATGGCTCATGAAAATCTTAAGGCGGATGCCAGGGGCCTTAATCCGCTGACTATTGTAGATGATCTTCACCTTGATAAAGATTCCTCTAAAGGATGGAATGTGGGCTTTACAACAAGAGGTAAACCTATCCCTCAAATGTATAAAGGAGGCAGGCTTCCTAGAAGTCACAAAAGAAATATTGGTAAGCTTAATTTGACAGGAGCTCTTGCAATTTCAAGTAACCCATATTTTGCTCTTTTAGCTTCAGATGTGATTAAAAACCCTGAAGATTTAAATCAAGCAGCTCAGCTTCTATCATTTGGATCTAAAACAGGCCTTGAACTTCCAGGAGAGATTTCGGGGAGTTTACCCAAGGACCTCCAATATAATCGAACCGGTCTTTACTCGTATGCTATAGGTCACCATACTTTAGTCGTTACTCCCATTCAAACAGCTGTGATGCTCTCTGCCTTATCTAATGGGGGACATGTTTTTAAACCCCAAATCATCCGGTCAATGGAAGGAATTTCGCTTTGCCAAAATCAAGATACACTTTTATCTAAAAATGACTTTGTCTTTAAAGAGTACCTTGCTCTTTTAGGGATTGACTTTCCTTTCTTTTTGGCAAAAGAAAGAGGAGAAAAAACAGAATCTGAAATATTCAATCAAAAAATTGCACGTCAAATAGATCTTCCGCTGGAAGTTCAAAAGGCGCTCTTTACAGGCATGCACCAAGCCGTACACGGAGAGGCAGCAACAGCCAGTCCTGATCGAGTGCGCAGCTTTAGCTCTTATCATCCGATCTATCAAGACTACCAAAATTTGAAGCATCAAATGATAGGTAAGACCTCTTCAGCAGAAGTGCGAGAAATCATTGATTTCGATCTTTATAAAGGGGTCAATACCTATAAGCATGTTTGGTTTGGAGGGGTTGTTTTTGACGAGGATATACAAGAAGGCCAAGTGAAACAGCCCGAGCTTGTTGTGATTGTTTACTTGCGGTATGGCGATTTTGGAAGAGAAGCGGCTCCCTTAGTTGCAGCTCTTGTTAAGAAATGGAGAGCTCTTAAACATAAGTATGAAGATTCTCCTTAAAAGCCTGCCCGTCTAACTTTCACTCTTAAGTGATATAGTGTCAATCATTTAAGTTCATCTTATGACATCTTATGACAAAAAACCACTTTTTTGTCATAAGGTGATGCCGAAAATACCTAAGAAGAAGTCGCAAAGAGATTTAGCTGAGCTTCTCAAATTAAATCTTTTGAAAGAAGCTGGAGCTACATCTAAAAAAACATATCTATTGAATAGGGAAGACCTCAATCGGCTTTTTTAGCCACAAGTAATTATCCCATTCATATTTAATTGGAAATTAATGAAAAGGTATGGCAGTGACAAGAGAAGAAAATAAAACCGATACAATTCTAAGCTTATGAAAACTTTAAAACAGGCTTTTCTTTTTTTTATAGGATGCGCTTTGTTTTCAGGCTGTTCTCCAAGTCAAGGTTTTGCTCCAAAAAAAATAGAGGGTTCTACCATTTCTTTTTATGCAACGAAAGTTGCTGCAGAAGAGGACGAGCTCTACCTACGTACCAATGTTGTCTACTACTTTAAAAGAGGTGGGATTTATGAAAATACTATTGATGGAAAAATCATAGATAGAGGCAATTATAGTTATCGCGCCCAAAGTGGTAATCAAGAAGCTTCTATAATGTTTACTTATATGGATAATAATAACAACTACATCTATGCGCAAAACATGATCTTTGAAACTTCTACGTCAGGGACCTGGGCTTTAACTCAGACGACAGACCCAAACATCAAGGGAGCTGAAAAAGGGAGTTTTAAGGTTTTGAGCCAATCTTAAATCAGACTCTGCTTGCCTATCTTCGCCTATTTAAAACATTTGTTTGACATTATGAAATGCCTTTGCTAAGCATTGGTTCAGGCACTTTTTTTGCATATTTTCTAGAGAACAGGTATACCTTTGATTTAAAAAATTATCCAGGGAATGAAAGTTGGTTTAGGCCTGAATTAATTGTTTTGGAGATCTTTAGAGATCGGATAGAGGGAGACGATTGGTCCCGGCTGCGTAATCGAGCGGTTGAATCTCTTTTGCTTCCTAGAGCTAGAAGGTGGGCCAAAAGCAGACTTTGGATTAGGCGCAATTTTTCAGCGAGGGTCTTTCGACTTCATGCTCAACCCGAGGATGAAAGTCTCCTCTTAAGCCTTATGGTAGACAAAAAGTTTTTAATACGTAGCCCTGCATCTTTTGCTTTAATTGATTTGGACAGCAAAGATGGGGTCATTAAAATACTACAAGCCATTCAAAAAGAGCCTGGATATGTGCAGTTTATATATCGAGATGCTCTATTAAAAGGCTCACAAAAAGTGCTTGAAATCTTAATTGAGGCGGGCTTCAAGATCCTGTTTGGGAAGTACGTGTTGAGGCTGCTAGAATGCTCAAAGAGCAGGGAAAGACTGGCCTTGATATACTTGATAAGCAGGAAGGTAAGATTCCGCAAGAGGCGGCTCAGTTCGTAATACAGTTCGGATGACACTACAGCAATTTCAATTTTGGTTTGAGAATATTTTATTGGGTTACTTTGGCTCAATGAACGTGCTTTATACAATTCTTTTAATTGTTGCAGGTTACCGTATTTTTGCTCGTATAAGAGAAGTTCAGGTGGAGGATACGACCCAGATCCTAAAGTCTGATTCATTGCCCGCGATTTTATTTATCATTCCTATCCATAACGAAGCGGAAAATGTCATTCCAAACATCTCGAACATCATGCTGTTATCTTATCGTTATAGTTGTTAACTTTTTATTTGATATTTTGGTATATTCTTTTTCAAAAACGGGAGAAAAAAATGCCTAAATGTTATTCGTTAGATTTACGTGAAAGTGTTCTAAAGCATCTGAGTAAAAACCCTGATAAACACGTAGCGAGCGCTTTATTTGGAATAGGGATTGCTACAGTTTTTCGATGGGCAAAACGAAAAAAAGAAACAGGAAGCGTCAAAGCTTTACGCAGAGAATATGCTTATAAAAAGATTGATGACCAAGCATTAATTAAATATGTAGAAGAACATCCAGATCATTTTTTGTCAGAGATTGGGGAGCATTTTTCAATGAGTACTCAGGGAATTTTTTCAGCGCTTAGGCGCTTGAAAATCACACGAAAAAAAAACTACTCTCTATAAGGAGAGAGATGGTGAGAAAAGAAAAAAGTTTGAAGAAGAGCTAGAAAAAATCCCAAAACAGCAAAGAGTGTATTTAGATGAAAGTGGTGTGAATCGATATATTTTTCGTGAATATGGGAGAGGAAAGCGAGGCAAAAAAGTTATGGGAGAAGTGTCAGGAACTCGCTTTGTTAGAAAAAGCATCATTGCAGCCTTATCTGAGAATCATTTTTTCGCACCGATGACTTTTGAAGGAACCTGTGAAACGAATTTGTTTAATGCTTGGTTAAGAGAAGTTTTAATTCCTGAACTCCGGCCGGGACAAGTGCTTATACTAGACAACGCTAGTTTTCATAAATCACTAGGAACTAAAAGATTAATTGAGGAATCTGGATGTCATCTGCTGTTTTTGCCTCCCTATTCTCCTGATTTAAATCCAATAGAAAATGTTGGGCAAATCTCAAAATAAAGTTAAAGAGTTGCTGAGAAAAACAAAAGAATTTAACCAAGCTTTTTACAGTGCTATTTTATCAATGTAAATCAGATCGACTATAAGTCGCATTTATAAAATAAAACTAGATGTGGCTGGTTTTGATGTGACGATGGCTGCAAATGGAGAAGATGCAATGAGGCTATTAGAAGGAGGGTTTCAGCCTTGCTTAATTATACTGAATCTTGTCATGCCCAAAAAAACGGGTTATGAGTTTTTGAAGGAATTAAACGCCCGCGAGGATGTACAAACATTTCCTGTGATTGTTGTTACGAATTTATCTGAACCTATTGTTATTTCTAAGTTAATGGAAATTGGGGCTTCAGATTATGTGATTAAAAGTGACACGTCACTTGATGAAATCATTTCAAAAATAAATAGATTGTAATCGAGAGTTTATATGAAGAAAATACTGATAGCAGAAGATGATCTACAGCTTTGCAAGATTTATAAAGTTTCACTTCAAGCTGCTGGATTTGAGATCAAAATAGCTCAAGATGGAGAAGAGGCAATAGCTGCACTATCAACAGACTTTAAGCCTGATCTCATTATTCTCGATATGGTAATGCCTAAAAAAGATGGGTATCAAGTACTTAAAGAGTTAAAGGCTAATCCTGAGTGGGTCAATATTCCAGTGATTGTGCATTCTAATCTCTCTCAAGCAGTAGAAGTAGAGGAAGTGAAAGCCATGGGCATTTTTGACTACATCGTTAAGAGTGACGCATCACTCAAAGAGCTCATCGACAAAATAAATTCTGTTCCTTAATGAATCCTGAAATTTGAGATGAAAATGTTGAAAAGTGCTATCGCAGTTGGCGTTTTGCAATGAAAAATGCCAACTACAATAGAATTTTTACGATTTTACATGATGATTTACATAACTTAAGATGTTTACAATTAGCTGTTAGCGTGTTTATATTGCATTGTGCTATCGGTTATGGCATAATGCAATGAAAGTGCCATTATAGGTAATAATATGCAATATATTCGTCGATTAGTTAATCCTCCAAAGGAAAGCTTCTTTTTATTTGGGCCTAGAGGGACAGGGAAATCAACCTGGCTCTCTCACCTCTATCCAGGGGGGCTTAAAGTTGACTTGTTAGATCCAGAAACTGAAAGAAGGCTCTTAGCGAAACCTGAAAAGTTAATTGAGCTTGTCTCCTCATTAGAATCAGGAGATATTTGTATTGTAGACGAAATCCAACGAGTTCCGGATTTAATCCCAGTGATTCACTCCCTTATAGAAAAAAACGAGGCATTCAATTTATTTTGACAGGGAGTAGTTCAAGAAAACTTAGGAGAACTTTGGGAGATCTCTTAGGAGGTCGGGCTTTACTGCGTCGTATGTATCCCTTTATGGCCTGTGAATTAGAAGACTCCTTCTCATTATCTGAAGCGTTGCAATTTGGACTTATCCCGATGGTTTGGCAATCTTTAGACAAACAGGAGAGAATAAAAGCTTATGTTTCAACTTACCTTAAAGAAGAGGTGCAAGCTGAAGGATTGGTTCGGAATATTGGAGCCTTTGCAAGATTTATGGAAGTGGCTTCATTCTCTCATGGAGGGATTTGGGTCAGCTCTGAAATAGCACGCGAATCTCAAGTAAAACGACAGACTGTAGATAATTATCTAACAGTATTAGAAGATTTATTACTCGCTTTTACGGTGCCTATTTTTACAAGAAGAGCAAAAAGAGCTGTGATTGCCCACTCTAAATTTTATTATTTTGATGTGGGTGTTTTCAGAGAATTACGTCCCCAAGGCCCTCTTGACAAAGAAGCAGAACTTGAAGGCCCCGCTTTAGAGGGGCTTGTAGCGCAACATCTTCAAGCATGGGTAGCCACTCAAAGAGAAACTCATAAGCTTTACTTTTGGAGAACAAGGACTAAAATTGAAGTTGATTTTGTAGTCTATGGTCCTAAAGGTTTTTGGGCTTTGGAAGTAAAGCGTGGAAGAGAGGTTTCTAAAACAGACCTTAGAGGTCTTCTTGCTTTTAAAGAAGAGTATCCAGAAGCCACTTGCTTCCTTCTTTATGGAGGCAATAAAAAACTAACAGTAAAGGGGATTTCTTGTTTTCCAATCTTAGATTTTTTACTGCATCTAGATCCAAGCCGTGCTCTTGACTAGAATATTGATTAAGTCTGAGCTGGAATCGGAAAGTAGCTGAAAATATCGTACATCTTTTTGAACCAGAGTAGAGTTTCTTTTTCCATATTCATCATGATAAAGTTAAAGCCGATAAAGAGAAGAATTAAGCCAAGCAATGATTTGAGAGGCATCCCCAAAAAAGCAATCTGAACTTGAGGGGCCAGTCTATTGGCTATTCCTAAGAAGATATCTGCCATGAGCATGGCGATGAGAGAGGGAGCTGCAAACCTGACTGCGAGAGCAAAAAGAGTCGACATAAGACTAATAGCTGTTTCCCAGAAAACATTCATATTGAAAGAAGCTGGGCTTATAAAAGTTTCAAGAGGAATTCTTTGAAAAGAGATTAAGAGCGTTTCAAAAAATAGGTGGATTCCACCAATCGTAAAGAAAGAAACAATTAAAAGCTGATTAAGCAAGGTTCCAATGGGAGAGGTCTGAGTTGACATCGTAGGATCAGTCACCATCAAACTAGAGGAGCCTCTCTGGTGGTCAATAATGGCACCTGCAGAAGTTGCGACATTAAAGGGGATCATTCCAAGGAGTCCAATCATAAAACCGACCATGAGCTCTTTAAGAGACAGAGGAATCAGAGGGAAGCCAATGGCTAAATCGGTCATATTCAGAGGGACTAAGTAAGGGACTAAAAAGAGTGTCAGGAAAAGGGCGAGCCCCATCTTCATAGGAGCTGGCAAAAGGCGCCCTCCCATAAAAGGGACCATCACAATAATGGGCACGATGCGCAACAAGACTAAAAGAATTAGGGCAACCAGATTCCCCATTGGTAGAGAGGTAAACAGGTTTACATAGTCATCCATTAAAATTGCCACTTAGGGAAATTATAAAAGATATTTTTGGCAAACTGCATAATTTGTGCTCCGAGCCATCCACCCATGTACATGATCGTAAAAATAACAGCGATGAGCTTTACTGTGAAAGAAAGAGTTTGCTCTTGGATTTGAGTAGCCGCTTGTATAATTGCTACTAAGATCCCAAAAGCCATACTGATTAAAATCGGTGGGGCTGAAAGAAGAAGAATTAGATAAAGCCCTTGGTAGGCTAGCTGACTAATTTGAGATTGTAACATGAGATTCTCCTTAGTGGAATGTTAGTACAAGACCTTGAATTAAAACGGTCC
>FUWD013180093.1_pt1 | contig 24120 bp, 25 predicted proteins | sample 1063281 | NCBI WGS metagenome assembly FUWD01 (sample SAMEA79048168, study PRJEB19326) | metagenome | biome: marine | reverse complement strand
CAAACTCTCTATTAATTGGAGGTCTGATTCAGGGAAATCAACACTGTCCAGCAATTCAAATTTGAGAATAAATTTGAGGTGAGAGCATGGCTTCAGTTTCAGTAGGACTTGCCTCTTTGAGATAATCTTCGTCTCCAGCAAAACTATTACCGGAAAAAAATACCCACTGACCTTCATTAAAATTAACCAGCCAGCTATGCAGGGATGTTCCGGGAAGGATCAGAGTGTCGTAATCCAAATCTGTGTAGGCATTGTTCCAGGTCCCCATTGAAACCCTGAATCCCGGAGCAGTTTTATTTTCAGTAGCATTTTCCGGAGGAACCATTGCGAGTTCAATTTCCAAATAAGCTTTACCATTACCAGTAGTAAGTAGAGTACGAATACGACCGATCCACTTTGTTAAGACCCTGCCCTTTAGTTGCTCAGCCAAAAATTGTTGTCGTTTTTGTCGCAGTAAAAATTTTTGAACAGCATTGGGAGAGGCTTGGTATTTGGCAGCATATTCTGCTAAACCATTCATGAATTGTTGCTGAATTTCCGGAATCATTGCTCCAAGTATTTCCGGAGATGGATTAATGTTTTTGACAGTATTTTTCGGTTGCTCACTCCAAACTACAGTCGCAAAAACAACACAGCATATCAGTAAACATATTCCAAAATATTCTCTATGATTCAGCATTGTCTCTTTTTTTCGATCTAATGTAATCCGGATCCTTCATTAACTATCAAACAACATAGCAGTATCTGTAAACACAACTTCAATCTTGAGTTCATACTCACTGTTTTTCTCCCTTTTTGTTAAACTGGACAAGAAAGATGTCTTTCCCACCACTGTATTTTGCTCCATCCATTCGACCTTCTGTAAAACCTGTAACGTATATTTGTCCTTCCGTTCCAATAGCTAAACCTAAGGGGCGTTCGTTTTCCGGTGTACCAAATTGCCGAAGCCAGAGCAATTCGCCTCCCGAATCCAGCATTGCTAAAAAAGCATCCTCCTTTCCGAAATGAGATTGCTTTTCCATACTACTTTCAGTATAGCCACCCACGAGCAAGTTCCCTTCTGGAGTCCACAAAGTAACCGTACATTGTTCAGATTTCGTGCCTTTGAAAATATATGTCCATAATTTTGTACCTTCGGAATTATATTTTGCAACAAATGCATCATAATTTTCTTGCATATCTGTACCATTACTTTCAGTTTGAGTAGTGTACCCAACCAACGCAACTGCTTCATCAGATAGAATTGCCAGTGAAGTCCCCGAGTCATCGAGCTTTGTTCCAAATGTTTTGCTCCAGCGTTTAGGACCCATCTGATACATTTTCAGCAGAAAAACATCTATACCTCCTGTTGATTTTTTCCCGTCAAGAGACCGCATCATACTTCCGGTAAGATACAGACCAGTTCCTGAATCAGCGGCAATTGCCTGAAGACTGATCCCTGGATTTAATTCAGTCGCCCACATTTTTTCGCCGGTTTTGCGGATCTTCATTAAATTGAAAGGAGATGCGGCAGAAACATAAATATGTCCTTCCGAATCCAATGCCATTCCATTTCCTGATACTGTTCCAGAAATTCCGATTACTTTTGAAGATAATTTTTTGCCATTTACATCATAAGTCAACTTAATAACAGCAGAATTGTTTTTTCCCTGCGAAAGACCACTCAAACTAAGTTGACCTGTTTTTTTCATTCGCAAAACTGCAGCCTTAACTGAGCGTCCAAAACCAGGTTGATGAATCCAATTCAAGAAACCGCTTGGGGCATATTTTGCCAGAAATAAATCTGATTCTTCTCCACTTTCACTTAAACTGGTGTTTCCTGTAAGATAGACATTACCATCCTTATCAACAGTAATTGCAAAACCGGTATCGTCACCTTGCGTCCCAATTTGTTGGCTCCATGTCGTGCGAAATCCAAGTTTAGTTGTAAAATTTTTTCCCAACAAAGCACCATTTATAGCTTTTATTTCAGAACTCAAACGTATTTGATGAAACTCTTGTGCAGCATAAACTCCTTTGGGATACAGCACGATTCTTTTATTACCGTCCTCTAATTCCGGCAGATTCATGCGCACACAATTTCTGAAATTATAGGAGCTAATTTGTATGGTACCTGAACATTGCGTATCTTCAGTGTTGACAGTAAGCGTCAGAGGATCAATTGGAACACTAAATTTTAAAACAATTTTTTCATTTCGTTTAACAGTGATTGCATTGTCTCTCGGTTCTATCGAAACAAGTTTTGGAGTTATAAGTGAAGTGTTTTTTGGTTTTTTCACAACAACATTTGCTGTTCCGCCGCACCCTCCCAATAATACATTCATTAGAAAGCTTACAAATACAACTGAACAAGTAATTTTGGTTGTTAAATTCAATTTATTAATTTTATTCTTCATCTGTGAAAACCATGACATTTATCTGGTTCCTACTATGCGATTTTACAGCAAGCATGTCAATGTCTGAGGCACTTGAATTAATTGTAGAATTACAAAGATACAGAATTAAATGAGAAAATATGTTAGAAATAAAAGCTACACAGAATGACACTTTATCAAAAATCCGCGTGTTTATTTCTCATACATTTCGCTGGAGGCGATGGCTGTTACTTTGGCTAATGTTCTCTGCGTCCAGCATACAAGCTCAGCTTATAACACAGAGTTCAGGACATGAGCTTGCTGATGAAAAAACTGTTTTTTTGTCACTCTGGAAACAGGCTGACGAGCGTCAACTTGCTCTTCATCCTTATTGGCTGAAACTTTTACACTTTTATTCATTTGGTGAATCAGTCGGCCAATGGAGTTTTAAAAGTGATATAGTCAGTAGCGGCTTTTTTCTTTCACAAGAAGGAAAAGTCGATCCGACAGCCGAACTTAAAGCAACATTAAAAGCATTGCTTTCACCGCTCAGTGGGGACCCCAATCTACATGCACGGTGTAAGTTTATTGCCCGCTACAACTGGCTCCGCAGTAATCTTGATTTTCCGGAATTACCAAAACTGTCCTGCCCTCTATTTGAACGTTGGTCGAATCTAGAAGAAGCAACTGGAATCAGCATAGTATTTGTCTCATCTTATTTAAAAAATCCGGCTTCAACATTTGGACATCTACTCCTCAAATTCAATTCGCAAAACCGTTATTTTGGACATTCTCTCCTCAGGCCCACATTGAATTTTGGGGCAATGATTAATCCTGATGACAACCCTTTAATCTATGCTTTACGAGGACTATTTGGGGGGTACGACGGAAGATTTACTGATGAACGATTTTATAATTTTAATCATGTTTATGGAGAAAATGAATTGCGTGATTTGTGGGAGTATCCACTATATTTTACAGTTGAACAGCAGCATCGTGTGGCCTATCATGCATGGGAATTGCTACAAAACGTAAACTTTACTTATTATTTTTTCCTCGATAATTGTGCTTATCGAATGGCAGAATTATTGGAAATGGCGTGGACCGACACAACTCGAATCAATACTTCCGGAGCAATTTGGGCTATTCCGGTCGATGTAGTATTTAAACTAAAAAATATCAAAAAAGAATCAGGAGAACAATCTCTACTAGGGGATCCAAAGCTAATTCAGTCAAGACAAAGAAAATTGCAGAACCGCACAGCTCAATTAAGTGAAATGGAGCAAAAACAGTTGACGAAATTGATTGAATCTGAAAATTATTTGGATTCAGAAGAATTTCGCAGCTTTCCGGAACAGTCACGAGCAAGAATTATTGATACTTTGCTGGACTACAGGCAGTATGTGAAAAGGGACAAACCCACACCGAATCAGCAAAAAGAGCGTTCTGTACTGCTCCGTGTCCGTAGTGAACTGCCAATTCTGGAAAACAACGTTTCAGCAGAAATTCCTGAAGCCCCCACTGACGGTACACCACCTATGCGTTTTCGATTTGGTGCAGTTTCCAACTCGCTATTGGGACCTGCACTGGAAGTTGGTACCTGGGCAAATTATCATGATTTACTTGGAGATGAATCAGGACACCTGCAAAATGCAGAAGTTGTAACGCTGGATTTGCATCTGCAGTTACGCAAAAACTCTTTTGAAGTAACACAATTCCAATTATTTAATATTCAAAAATTTGCCCTCAATCCAACAGGGATATCCGGAGATTATGAATGGTCATGGCGTGCGCGTGGAGGTTGGGAACGTGAACATCTTGGTTGCTTACCCTGCAGAAAATTTAGCATAGCTGGAGGTTTTGGCAGGTCAGTTTCAATTGGTGGTAAAGACTTGGAGTACCTTTTTTTAGACATCTTTGGAGAAACAAAAAATGATTCGTGGCCGGCAACTACTTGGGGTTATGCACCACATCTTGGTATGTTATGGAGTGTATTGGATATTTGGAAAATACGGTTCGACGGAGGTTGGTTTAAAAGCATTTACGGTCCAAAAAAAGAATATTTCCACATTCGATTTGATCAACGTCTGACCATTGCTCAAGACTGGGATATCCGGATGGAAATAGAACAGCTTGGAAGTCTGGAAGGAACATTAGCTTTACATTATTTCTGGTGAGTTATAAAAGCAAATATTGAATTTTGACATTTTAAGGGCACACCAATAATGAATAAAATACGAGAGTGTTTCTTTACTTTTTACAAGTTCATCATAAATGAACGGATGCCGCTCATTCATCTCTCTGCACTTCTCATTCATGCCGTAACAACACCGGCTGTTTAAGATTTAATTCTCCTTTTGAAACATTGTATATGAGGCCGCTTCCATGCAAAGTGTGTCCTTCCCGTAATACCCTCACCGGTTTGGGGATAGTAAGAATCTCTTGTTTTGCATTATAGATTGCAGTTTCTGTGTGAACTTCAGAGCCGTCATTCCGCAAAAGCACTACATTCCCAGTAAGTGTTACCCTGTTATCGTCCCACTCTATCAAGCCCTGTTCTGCAGTAATAAAAAGATCAACCTCCTGAGTAGGAAGATTTGTTGATAGAGGCAAATTTGGTGTAGGATTGACAGAAGAATTGTCTGAAACAAATACCCAGATCGTTACCTGCTCAATACGCATACGACTGGATTTTTCCGAAATAACGGCCCTTTTGCCTTTGAGCTTCCAACTTTTCCGCTCCAATTGGTAATCATTTACTGTGATCTCCTCCAGGTCCAACACACCTCTTTCTTCAAAAGGAATATTTTCAGGTGGTTCGCTGAAGGAAAATAAATAATAGGCAGCTCCGGCTAGTGCTCCCAACAAAAGAAGAATCGTGAGTTCTTTGCGATTTTCATGTAGAAAGGACGAATAGGTCTGAAGTCCCTGAGATTCCATGATAAGTTGAAGAAATATTATTCAGAAACGGAATGCGAAAATTGGAACCTCCCACTTTAAAGGAGCAGGTTTTACTGCACGCGAATATAGCGGCATCATCTCAGATTCAATGAAAGCTGTATTTGGTTGTTGTGTACTAGATTGCGGAGAGGGCAGTTCAAGAAGATATGATTTGTCAAAACTTAAGCCTCCTACAACCAGGTATATCCCCAGTCCGTAGCCAAGTACTCCACCAATTGTTGTAGAAGTAAGCAATGACTCTCTGAGCTGAATTCCTGAAACTAAATGATAAGAAAAACCCATCGTGGCTCCCCATGCTGAGCCCCAAAGTGTGTTCCAAAAAACAGAGTACATTACCGGTTTTTTGGGGCCACCAAGTGGAGTGAACTCTTCCTGTGCTGAAATCACAGGAAGATTTATGCACCATAGTAAAACAACTATAACAAATATTTTTTTCAGCCTTTGTCTCATGTACCTGGTAAAAATAAATATTTACAGTATCCTAAAATCGGAATCGGAAAATAGGGATCCTGAAATTTTGAACAGATTTGATTTCATTTTGAGAAATAATTGAACTTTGAATCGGCCGTAAAAGGTCGCCTTTTCCCAGAAGTTCATCCAAATTTTCCGGCAAGGTTGATTCTGAGGGTACTATGATTGCGTTCTGCAGCATATAAAATCCAAATAATGCACCCAATGCTGTTCCGGCAATGAAACCGTTTTTAACCGTACTTTTCAAGGTGACGCTTGGATTAAGGGGATCCATGAACCAGACAACAACACCTAAACCTGCTCCGAAAACACCTCCGCCAAGGGTGTACCCCAACTCCTGCTTCATCATTAAAGGTCCTGTTTCCTGTGCCTGCAAAGAAGCAGTGATCATCAATAGAAAAAAGAAAGGTAAAATCCATTTTATTTTCCAGAGGGTAAGTTTTTTCATTATTGAAAAGCAGTCAGGATTTATATTTTGAGTAATGTCCGTTACAGGTCATTCCATCGAGTGCTTGGTCGGTTTTTTTAACAACAAATGCAGGAATATGAATATTATAACCTACTAAATAAAAAAAGAGTTGAAGACGGTTTTTCTGAGTTTGAATGAGAATTGCATTTAGGCTACTGTGAAATTAGCTGAAAAGTCTAAGTCTATTTCAAATTTTAATCTTTTTCAAAATTATTAGTCTCTTTTTCATGTTCTTCTTTACCGCCATTCTAAGGTTTGTTTTAGTTTTAACAGTCCTTTTTTGTGTAGTATCGCCTGTATTTGATTTAGCAGCACAGGAGATTGACGATGATCCTCTCATGTTAGATGGAGGCGATGAATTCGGTTTTGGGCAGTTCGGCGACAATGACTTCCAAAGCGGTGATTTTGGTTCCGGAGGGTTTCAAGATTTTGGAACCCAGCAGACACAAGACCCTCAAGATCCTTTCGACTCTCAGTTTGATTCAACTGATCAATATCTTGATGAAGGTGCGTTTTCTGATGAAAGTGAATCAACTTTGAAAGACGATCTGATTGGCCGTCGCGAATTATTATCACAAGAAGGAAAAGCTGTTCCCTCTAACTTAGGTTATGGTGCAGGAACCGGGTTGATGATTGGCACCTGGTTCGCGTTTATTCGAAAAGAAACCAACACTCGTCAGCAATTCCGCACTATAGGCTCCAGTACTGTTGTAGGAGCATTGATAGGGATTATGCTAGGTACACGTAGTGTATGGGATCCCGGTGCCCCTCGTCCAGAGGATGATACTTCCCCTACCCCTCGTCCAGAGGGTGATGCTTCCCCCACGGGTTTTTCGCAATCTCCTGCAGGTTGGTTATTTGCCCAGAATAAAGAATCGTTAAAAATTGCCTACCGCTGGAAGTTTTAGCAACACTTACGCCAAATCAAGGTAACACGTTTCAGTTTACAGGGTATAGAAAACAATATTTGAACTTGAAACCTGAAAACTTATTACTTCACCTGCTGCGAATTATTTTGTGCAACTGACGCATATTTTCTCGAAAACGGTAACTTATAGTGTTCAGCAAAATTCCAATCCCCATACTGCCAAACCCTAACAACATAAATCCAGTTGCCAAAATTGCAGTTGGGACCTTGTTTACATATTCATCTTCCAGATAGTCCAGAATAACCCAGATTCCTGAGATTCCTCCAGCCAATATAAAAGCCAGTCCAATACACCCAAAAAAAGTAAAAGGTTTGTAAGCTTTCGCAATTCTGGCAATTTCTGCAAGCACCCTAAATCCGTCATGGAAAGTTCGCAATTTTGAAACAGATCCCTCCGGACGCTCCCGGTATGGTAACGGAACTTCTTTAATCCGGAATCCATAATCCAGTATCCGAATTGTCATTTCTGTTTCCACTTCAAATCCGGAGGAAAGAATTGGAATGGATTGAACCAGTTCCCGACTATATGCACGATAGCCGGACATAATATCGGAGAGGTTGCTATTAAAAATCCAGTTGACCAGTCTGCGTACCAAATTGTTGCCAAAAACATGGAGCGGCCGAAAAGACGTTGCAGTGTATTCTGCTAAACGCACAGCAACTGCCATATCTGCTTGTTCTTTCATCACCGGTTCCAGCAGTTTCCGGACATGCTCTGCAGAATATGTGTCATCACCGTCAACTATCACATAATAATCCGCATCCACTTTCCGGAACATACTTGCAACCACATGCCCTTTGCCGGGACGCGATTCCGGGATCACTTCTGCTCCACACTCTCGTGCGATTGCTGCGGTGCGGTCTGTACTGTTGTTATCAAAAACAATGATTTTTGCTTCAGGAATTGCATCCTGAAAATCATGGATCACTTTGCCAATAGTTATTTCTTCATTAAGGCAAGGAATCAGAATGACAATCTTTGCTTTATTGTTAATATCCATAAATTTCAGAAAAAAAGGAGTTGCTCAAAGTTTATATTTTTTTTTGATACTTCGCAACTCTTGTTCAATATCAGTGTCTTTAATATTTGAACGAACAGAAAATGCAGATTTTGAAGTTGCCTTAACTTGTTGTTTTTTCAAACGCCCCAATTCTTCTTCAATGTTGTCTAACGGATCTTTATCTTTAAACGATTTTGTCTGCGTTTTATGGTTTGAACTTTCTGTACTTGTTCTATAATCTGCTTTATCTTCAAAGGACTCAGTCATTTCTTGATAAATCTGCCGTGCCCAGTCCACAAATATTTCCAGCGGGATCCCTAAAACTTAATCCGAATTGTCCCAGCATTTCTCCAGCGTCCCGTAGTAAATCTTCTAAAGTGTCATCCGGTTCCAAAGTAGCAGATTCATGAGAATTGCCACGAAACTCTGGTTTTTGTTTGTAACCTCTTCTACTTGAAGAAGAACTTGAGCTTGTTCTATTTTTCTGGTCATGTGGTTGTGAAGCTTTTGCACCAGACTTTCCAAGTTGTCGGTCCAGAATATTACGTTTTTCCGGATCTGCAAGAACTTCATAGGCTTGAGAAAGACGTACGAAGATCTTTTGTTGGCGTTTACGTTCTTCTTCGGACACTTGCTGAAATAAGTCCGGATGACATGATTTAGCTTTTCTGCGGAATGCTCTGCGAATCAGAGAAATATCTGCGTCCGGAGGCACTTCAAACAAGGTGTAGTAATTTTCCAATTTTCAACAAACAACTAATGATTTTGAGCTATGAATAGAATCCTTTATTTTGACTTGGAAACCAAGTATTCTGCCGATGAAGTTGGCGGATGGGGTAACATAGAAGACATGGGAATGTCTATAGGTGTGATTTGGGACACACTCGATGAAAAATTCCATGTCTATATTGAACACCAAATTAAGGAAATGGTCGATCATTTTTATCGTGCAGATCAAATTGTAGGATTCAACCATGTTGGTTTTGACTATCGAGTAGTGGCCGGAGTCCGCTATGCAGACTCCCATGAACGTTCCCGTCTTCACACAGAGTTGGCCGGACTGAAAAATTTTGACATGCTGCTTGAATTGAAAAAACTTCTCGGTCACCGTCTCAAACTTGAATCCATTGCACGCCCAACACTTGGAACTGGAAAATCTGCAGATGGCCTGCAGGCCCTGAAGTGGTACAAAGAAGGCAAACTGGATAAAATCATTGCGTATTGTAAAGTAGATGTCGAAGTAACTCGTGATGTGCATCTTTATGCCCTTGAAAACGGTAAACTGCATTATGATTCACGAAGCGGCATTAAAACGGTAAGTGTCGACTGGAACAGCCAACCCAAAAAACAGGAGCCACAGCAAATGTCATTGTTTTAGTAGTTCAAATTTGCTGTTGTCAGTACTATGGTCTCCAAAACAAACTTAGAGCATCTAAATGATATTTATGCTTTTGTTTACTAAACCATGACTTTTTTTAAAAAACTGGAAAAACGAGTTAGTGCCAGACAGACCTATCTTTGTGTTGGCCTTGATCCAGTCTGGGGGAAAATCCCAGAGCATCTGCCTCATTCTCAGGAAGGTTTACTAGAATTTTTGTTGCAAATTGTAAATGAAACGAAAGATCATGTTGCAGTTTTTAAACCTAATTTTGCCTATTTTGAAGCTTTAGGGCCTTCCGGAATGGAAGTATTGCAGGAATTAATTCAGAGAATTCCTCCTGAAATTCCTGTTATAGGTGACGCAAAAAGGGGGGATGTAGGGCACTCTTCACGGATGTACGCAAAGGCATTATTTGAAACTTTTGGTTGTGATGCGGTAACAGTAACACCGTATCTGGGACATGATGCATTGGAACCGTTTTTAGATAATCAGGATCGTGGTGTTTTCGTTCTGTGCTTAACATCTAATTCTGGAGCCAACGACTTTCAGCTTCCGGATTTACATTTAAAGGTTGCAAAAAAAGTACGGGAATGGAATATTTACGGTAATGCAGGCTTAGTTGTGGGAGCCACCCGACCGGAAAACATAGCTGCAATACGAGAGATTTCCGGACGGATGCCATACCTAATTCCCGGAATTGGAACACAGGGAGGGGATTTAAGAAATACGCTTTTTTACGCTGATGATGGTTCGAAAATTCCATATTTGATCAGTACCTCTCGCAGCATACTGTATGCTTCCTCAAAAGAGGATTTTGCACAGCAGGCAGGGACTACAGCCCGGAAACTGCAGGATCAAATCAATTTGTGTCGCTCAAGTTTGTGAGCATGCTGGTAAACCCCCCAGATAAGAAACTCTGAACTGGAACAGCATTTTCGGTTTGCAGTTTAACTTGTCCCAACAATTTGCCATCCAGCCGATATTCGAGGCTGCCTAGTTGTTGTTCAACTTTAACAGGTGCCGTGATCTGTTGGGGGATCTGAGGCCAGATTTCCAGTCGTTTGTGTTCTTCCTGACTCAGTAAAATGGTGACTGCATCAGTTGTCTGTAAAGAAACACCTTCCGCTTCTCCATTTTCTACACTTACTGAAAATGGAACAGTATCTCCTTTCTTGTTCAACTCATATTTTAAATAATTTTCGAAACCATAATCGAGCAGGTTTTTGGTAGCCTTGCTCCTCAATCTTGAATTTTTTGTTCCTAAAACTACTGTAATATAGCGTTGTCCTTTCCGCTTTGCAGTGGAAACCAGATTAAAACCGGCTCGCCGATGATATCCTGTTTTCATTCCATCCATGCCGCGATAATTGCGGATCATCCGATGATTGGTGTTCAATAGTTGGAACGTCCCGTTTCTGAAAGTATCCAGACGGATTGAAGACCAACTAAGGTACAGTGGATGCTTTAAGAGTTCCAATGCCAGCAAATACAAATCATATGCGCTGCTCACATCAAGTTTTTGGCCGCGCCCCGGTGGTAGACCGTGTACTGAATAGAAACGTGTTTTCTTCATGCCAAGTTCATCGGCACGTTCGTTCATTTTTTGGAGAAAAAACTTTACTTGCCCGGAAACATGCTCAGCCACAGCTACAGCTGCATCATTTGCCGATGAAATGACTGTGGCTTTCATCAACTCTCTGAACTTAAAAACTTCACCTTGCTTTAAATAAACCTGGTGTCCGCCAATTTTGCTGGTCCAGCGAGAAATTTTTACCTTGTCCTGTAAACTGATTCGTCCGGATTCAATTTCCTCAAGCGCGATTAGCGCAACCATCATTTTTACAAGTGACGCAGGATAAATTTTTTGATGCATCCTGTCGTGTAGTAAAATACGTCCGGATTCGGCATCAGCCAGTATAGCTGCCTTGTAGTGGGAACGGTATCGGTTTACGCTCTCTGCAGAAACCGCCTGGTTTGTAGTTACCAGAGCGAAAATAAGTAATGCTCCGTGAATAATGGAATAACGTTTTAAAATAGTTAAATTTCGCAAGGCCTTATCCTTCCAATGGAATTTGGAGTATGTATGAACAATGATTGTCTGGCCTCTATCTCTTCAAGGATCGTACCTTTCTTTTGTGTTAGTCAGTTCTGGTTTCTATAACTTCAAAATAAGCAGAAATAGCTTTGACAGTTTCACAACAAACTATCATTCCCTGTAAGCATATCCAGTAGTTTGAAAACGACTAAAATGATAAATTTTACTTGACATTTTTTACGAATTTTCTTAGCCTGAAACTATCTTCGTTAGGGGTGGGGGTTTCCGATAAAGGAACCACCTGAGAAAGTCCCTTGGAACCTGATCCAGATCATGCTGGCGCAGGAAAACGACACTTCTGTTTGGCGGTTTCTGCTACGGTCTTTCCAATACCCCCTCTTTGTCATCCCTGCGAAAATTTTATTAAGTGAGTTTCCGGAGTGTCCGGAGCCTTTCCTTTCAAAAATTATTGTTCCGGAGATTGTTATGAAATCTATAAAATTGTCCGTTTTACCCATGTTGCTCATTGTTGTGGGAATTTTCATCAATCCAACATGGGGAGCGGAATTAACCATTTACACTTACGACTCTTTCAACAGCGAATGGGGACCGGGTCCTGTCGTTTTTAAACGTTTTGAGAAACAATGTGCCTGCAAACTAAAAGTTGTTTCTCCGGGCGACTCCGGAACTGTGCTCAATCGTGTGATTTTGGAAAAAGCAAATCCGAAAGCCGATATTCTGCTGGGCTTGAATAACAGCGAACTCGAAAAATCATTTAGCTATGATTTGTGGGAACCGTACCGTTCGCCACTTTTGGAGCAAGTTCCAGCAGATTTACGTGTTGACAAAAAACACCGTGTGACCCCGTTTGATTATGGTTTCATTGCCTTTGTTTACAATAGTCAAAAGATAAAAAATCCTCCAAACAGTCTGCAGGATTTACTTGATCCAAAATACAGAAGAAAAATTGTGATTGAAAATCCGAAAACTTCTTCTCCGGGCTTGTCGATGCTGCACTGGACGATAGCAGTATTTGGTGAAGAAGATTACCTTAATTACTGGAAGAAGTTAGAGCCAAATTTACTCTCTGTGACCAATGGCTGGTCTGCGGCTTATGGTATGTTCACCAAGGGCGAGGTACCGATTGTGTTGAGCTACGTAACCAGTCCAGCATATCACTTGGAGTATGAAAAAACTGAACGTTACAGGACTGCTGTTTTTCAGGATGGACATTACCGACAAATAGAATTTGCAGGAATTCTCAAAGGGACAAAACGGATCAAACGGGCACGTGAGTTTATTGATTTCATGCTTTCCGAAAAATTTCAAAACGCGATCCCTTTGACAAACTGGATGTTCCCGGTGATCCAGCACCAGCCGCTTCCGGATTCTTTCCGAATTGCACCGCATCCAAAAAGCGCTCCGGAATTGAATCCAGCGCGAGTCAACCAGCAAAACTCAAAATGGTTGAAAGAATGGTCCAGGACAATGTCGCAGTAACCCATATCCAATCGTGAAACCACATCCTCTTAGGCTTCTGCAAATATCCGCACTGCTCTTGCTTGGAGCAGGATTTTATTGGCCCCTTTTGAGCTTTCTTTCCGGTAAAAATCCTTTGCATCCGGAAGAAAGTTTTATGCAGTGGGAATTTTTTAAGGAGTTTTTGAGTGATCCATGGAATTTGCGGGTCATTGGCTTTTCCCTCTATCAGGCTTTTTTAAGCGCGCTACTTTCGATTCTTGTCGGACTTCCCGGAGCATGGCTGCTAACAAACTATAACTTCCCGGGGAAGCGCTGGTTTCGTCTGCTGACTTACCTGCCCTTCATTCTGCCTTCGATTTTGGTGGTTTTGGCAATGGTGCTGTTTTATGGCAACAACGGCTGGATCAATCGCGGACTGATGGCCATCCTCGGAACGGATGAACCTCAGGTACATTTTCTCTATTCGTTAACAGGAATTTTGATTGCACATGTTTTTTATAATTTTCCGTTGGCTATGAAAATCATTGGAGATCAATGGGAGCGAATATCATTGAAATACCATCATGCAGCAAGTTCACTTGGTGTCGGGAATATGCGGCGTTTTTTTCGGCATTACTTTACCCTTGCTGATGCCTTCAATCGGCTCTGCCTTTGTGCTTATTTTTTTACTTTGTATGAATAGTTTTGCAATTATTCTAGTACTCGGAGGTGGTATCCGTTACACGACAATTGAGGTTTTGATTTATCAACTGGCACGTATTGAACTTGATTTCTCAGGTGCAGCAAGTTTAGCTTTTTTACAGGGAGGATTGAGTTTAATCGGCATGGCAATTATGCTCAAAGGCAGGGATAGAAGAGTTGACCAGGAATCTGCAAGCAAGAGCTGGCTTCCGGAAAAACTGAGGAACCGATCCATGAAAGCATGGTTTGGTTTGTGCTGGATTTTGTTAGTATTGATCTTTGCGCTGGGACCTTTGTTTGCCATCCTGATGGATTCATTCCGTAAATTTGAACATGGTGAATGGATTTACACCTGGTATTGGTACAGCGAGCTTTTTACCTGGCGAGAAAATAATTATTTTCTTTCATCTCTTTGGAACTCTTTGCGAATCGGACTCGGAAGCGCACTTATTTCCTCCATATCTGGTCTTGGGTTGGTAAGTATAATTGCCTACCGAAAAGGTGTAAAGAGGCGTTTTTGGGAAATGCTGACTATCTTCCCGATTGCGCTGTCAACAGTCGTTTTTGGTGTGGCATGGTTCCATTTTTATCAGGAGCATCTGGCTGGGACTGTTCCGTTAATTTTTGTGGTGATGGCAATGCACGCCCTACTGACCTGTCCATACTGGATACGAATTGTACTTCCAACTCTGGAAAGCATTCCGCTGCAGTGGCACACAGAATCAAAAATGCTGGGCAAGCAACCTCTTGAATATGGTGTCAGAATTTTGTGGCCCTGGCTGAGCAAAACTTTTCTGATCGCCTTTTTCTTCAGTTTCTCATTGTCTCTGGGTGAACTAAATTCCACCATGATGATTGCCGATGAAACCGTACGTACGCTTCCACTTGAAATTTATGGAGCGATTTCAGGATATCGCTTTTCTTATGCATCTGCAGTAGCAGTCATTTTGCTTATCCTATCAGTATCTACATTTCTTCTGGTGGAGCGGAGTATTGGCTTTTTTGGGCGGCTAAAATAAATAAATTTGGGCTTTCAAGGAAAAAACTTTAAATTGCCGAAAGAACAGAATAGCATAAAAGAATTGGAGGTCTCGGTTTAGAAACCAAAAATCGTTCAGTGAAGGGATGTATGGAGGTTGGAAGTTTAAGAGAAGAAACACGTACTGCAGAAGAAACTGCTTGCGAAAAAATTAATGCTTCTGTTGTGGAACAGGAATTGGAGACTGCAATACTTGAATATGCAATCAGTACATTCCCTTTCTCAAGTGCCTTTGAGAACGTCCCTGGTTATCGCGAAGAAGAGCTTCCGGATTTGATAGAAGGTCTTATTTCTGAAGGAATCGTCAAGGTCGGTTTCTACTACGAAGAAATGCAGGAAAACCTGACAATCTTATATTTTCTTCGACTGGATGAAGAAAAACACGTTGTTCTGGGTCTTGATCCAAACGAAGTCTGTGTCAGTATTTCAAATGTTGATGGTATTTTTCGTTTGAACGATGACCAATACATGAATTTACTGAAAATCCCACTCTGCTGAATCATTCTGATTTTGCTAAATTCCCGAAAAAATTACAGTTTTAAGTTCCATGTCTGAATTATCGGATCCTCCAACACTTCTTAAATCTGAAGCTGTTCAACTCTCTCTAATTGGGATGTCAGGTGCAGGAAAATCATACTGGTCCAAGAGAATGGAAAGCCTGGGTTTCCAAATGTATAGTTGTGACGATCTAATTGCTGAACGTCTTGGACAGAAACTTGAAAAGGAAGGGAAGTCCACAATAAATCTTGCTAAGTGGATGGGGCAGCCATTTTCAGAAGGATATCCGGAGGCAGAAGCTTTTTATCTTGAACTTGAAGGTGCCGTTATCTCTCAGATCTGCGATGAGTTGGAAAACAGCAGTCAAAAAGATAAGCAAGTTGTTGTTGACACAACCGGAAGTCTGATTTATCTGGAAAAAAAATTGCTCAACCGTCTGCGTAATTTGACCTTGACTGTACAACTAAAACTGCCGGAAGAAAAACATGAGCAGCTTTTTGAGGCATACCTCTTGGATCCTAAACCAGTCATCTGGGGAGGGGAATACCTCCCCCGTGAAGGAGAAAGTCCCCAAAACGCCTTGGGGAGATGCTACAGGGAGTTGCTTTCTTTCCGCAATGAAAGGTACGGTTTGCTGGCAGACTGTGTGCTGGATTATTCATTTCACCACTGTGCCAAGACAGGAGTTGAAGAACTGCTTGAGTTAGTTACAAACAACTACAAGATGAAGCCCTGAATCTTTCAAAAGACAGCTTATCTCTTTTTCAACATTAAGAAACAACAATGCTCCAAACCATATCTTTGATTGTGTTTCAGGCTGTCTCAAAAAGATTTTACTACCTGCAAAAATACTTAGCCTCAGATACAGTTTTTTCTGAAGGAAATACTTTAACCAACTCTTGCCGATTCATTATTTTTCAAAATCAATAGTTATTACTTGGAATTAGTTTGGTAACAATCTATAATACAAATTTTAATCTAAATAATAAGGAGGCACTATGGAAATCATCTCGGTTGATGGTTGGTATTTATTGTTACGCTGGATACATCTGCTCGCAGGCATAACCTGGATCGGCTTGTTGTATTATTTTAATTTTGTGCAGGGGGAATGGTTTAAAGAAACTGATGCATCCTCCAAAACCGCGGCAGTCCAAAAACTTGTTCCTCGCGCTCTTTGGTGGTTTAGATGGTCCGCCATGTTCACTTTCCTTGCAGGTGCACTGATCTTGATTTCCAAAGGTATGAAGGGATGGGAAATTTATGCAACATCCTGGGGCGTTGTAATTCTTACCGGTTCCGCTCTTGGAACATTTATGTTTTTAAATGTGTGGTTGATCATCTGGCCGAAACAGCAAGTTGTAATCGCTTCTACAAATCAGGTAGCAGAAGGCGGAGAGGCTTTGCCTGATGCTGCAGGATGTGCGGCAAAAGCAGCATTGGCATCCAGAACAAATACATTGTTTTCAATTCCGATGCTTTTAATGATGGGTGCGGCAAGCCATTTCCCCGTTGGTGTGACAGAGAGTACAAGTTTCTCTGGACTGTTTTGGGTCCTCGCTATAATTATCGGGGTGCTAGAAATTAATGCAGTAATCGGCAAACCCGGGCCAATGGCCTCTGTAAAAGGAGTAATACATTCCGGTCTTGTCCTGACAGTAGTACTCTTTGGAGTTATAGGATTATTGGTCTAAGCACTTTAGGTCATGCTTATTTTTTAACTTTGTTTTCGAACGCAATAGTTCGGGGTTAAAAAGAATTAAAGATAAGCCACTCCCACCGCATTACATCTCCCTATATTTTTAAATATGGGGAGATGTAAACTGATTCCATTTCACCGGCAATCTCAATCCCATTTCCAGTAATGCCCCGCTTTTGTTCTATACTCATTTTGTTTTTATTGCTCACAAGTTGTGACCTAAACATTTTCAAAGAAACTGATACAGATGTGGAAGTGGTTTCTGAGAAAAATAATGAGACCCTGACTTTAGGCAGTGATCCTGAAAAAGGTAAGGTAGTTTATTATGCCAACTGCATTTCCTGCCATAATTATAATCCAAAAAAACCTGGAAGTATCGGCCCACAAATATACAGGTCTTCAAAAGAACTTCTCTCAAATAAAATTAATTTCGGAATATATCCAAAAAATTACAAACCAAAAATGTCAACCAAAATAATGCCTTTACTGCCTCATTTAGATAAGGAGATTGCAAATTTACATGCATTTTTAAATGCTCCTTAATGAGCAAGAACAGAGACGCAGATTCAGCTTCTAGGTAAAAAAGATAAAATGTTTGTGAATCATGGAAAAGAACTTGGTGAAGCGTTGATGGAAACAATTAACGCAACTTTTACATATATTTTCATTTCCTTCAAATCCCCCTTTTTATGGCATGAGAATTGCCTTTTTCTACTAATACGCGTGAGTAACCGTGAGTAAGCCTGTGCTTAATTTTAGTTTAACTGAAGCCCTAGAAAATAAGCAAAGATCTCCATAATGTTGCCATGCCGGTTTATCAGCTGATTCCTGAAATACCCCTGTTTCCACCAATAGAAGAGGCGGAAGATGACGGTTTATTAGCTGTTGGCGGAGATCTGACTAAAGAGCGTTTGCTTGGTGCATACCGGAGAGGAATTTTCCCTTGGTATGAAGTAGGTCAACCAATATTGTGGTGGAGCCCTGATCCGCGTTTAGTTTTATTTCCGGATGAATTAAAAATTTCACGCAGTCTGCGCAAAGTCCTGCGCAAGGAACAGTTTGAAATTCGTTTCGATACTGCATTTCAGGAAGTAATAAAATCTTGTGCTGATGTCAGGACAAAGCAGGGAGAAGGAACTTGGATAATTCCGGAAATGCAGCAAGCCTATACTGAGTTGCATCAGGAGGGTTTTGCACATTCTGTTGAAAGCTGGCTTGATGGGAAATTGGTCGGAGGTCTTTATGGAATTTCAATGGGACAATGTTTTTTTGGTGAATCTATGTTCAGTACAATGAACGATTCCTCCAAAGTGGCTTTAGTTGCCTTGGCAGATTTTTCTCAACGAGTAGGTATTAAACTGATTGATTGTCAAATGACAACACCACATCTGTTGAGTTTGGGTGCGAGAGAAATAAAACGGGAGGTTTTTCTTAAAATGTTGAAAAAACATCTTGAAACCCCCTCTATCAAGGATCTGTGGAATAACGGTCCTGTTTCAATGAAAGTAAACTTGTTACAAAATTGAAATGCCAGAATCAAAAGGAAATAAAGTTTTTCGAATTCAACTGACGGTTTCAGTTGTTGTACTTCTGTTGACTCTGAGTGCCTTCAGCCTGGTTGCAGCTTTTTATTTAGGAATGACAACCGGCATTAGCATGCAGCGTCCCCCAGAAGGTTCTGTTGCAGACACAGATATTTCTGCAGATAAGCCTTTGTCAGAGGAAGAACTGAAGTTTTTTGGACTCAGTGAACGAAAAAAAGACCAAGATTTGTTCGACATGGAAGAGTTACGTGACTTGAAAAAGAAAACAACTGAACTAACTAAAGCAACAAAAACACCAGATTCAGCCTCACCGAAAGTACCAAAAACAGAAACTCCATCAGTTAAAGCACCGGATAGTCCTGCTTCTGAACAAAAGACTGTGGTTAAAAAATCTGTTCCTGTTCCCAAAACTGTCGTTCCTAAAAAACCGGATAATGTAAAAATTCCTGTTGTCAAATCAAAGAAAGATGCAACTTACACAATCCAGGTTTTAGCTTCACGAAAGCATGCAAATGCGAAAAATCTGCTTGAAAAACTTAAGAAAAACGGTTTTAAAGATGCTTTTATTTTTAAACATACTGCAGGAAACAAAACCCTTTATCGAGTTCGTGTTGGTAAAATAAAGCGTTCAGAGACTAATAATTTAGCCAACAAACTCAAAGAACTAAAATTTATTAATTCCGTCCAAGTTACACGCTTCTGAAGTGTGTCCAAAATTGATAAACTCGTTAAAAGTCTAAATATCACACTTGTTTATTAATATTCAGCTTAAAGCTTTCAATTACATACATCTTGATATCCTGAACAGGAATCCATGAGTAATTATTGGCGTTTTTCACGCTCAGCTTATTATTCTGTTGTTGCAGCGCTGCCGTTACTGGTGGCATACGAAATACTGGTTATTCTGACACAATCCCGTTATTGGAGTCTCAGGAATGCCGCAGATATGTGGATCCGGACTTTTCTAATGGCCTTCGATCTTCAAGCGCAACACCTGACTTTTGTGATGATCGGCATCTTATTCGCTTTGATTCCGTTAGCAAAATCTTACTCTACCGGAGTTCGGCTTAAGGTTAATTATTTTGCACTGATGCTCGCAGAGGCTTTTGTTTATAGCCTTCTTCTTGGAGGTCTGCTGCAGTCAATTTTACGGGTGAGTGGGCTGTCTTCCGGAGGACCTGGAAATGGTCCCCTTCAGAACTTTGCACTTTCCTTGGGAGCAGGTTTATTTGAAGAAATAATTTTTCGAGTACTATTGCTCAACCTGCTTTTTTTACTCTTGAAACCTTTCTTGAAAAGCAAGGTCAGTGCAGCCGTTGTTTCTGTTTTAGTTGCCTCATTCCTATTCTCAATGAGTCACTATATCGGTACTATGGCGGATCAATGGGAGTGGTACAGTTTCATGTTTCGTTGGGTTGCAGGATTATTGTTCACTGTCCTTTATTTCATGCGCGGCTTTGCCATAACAGCCTATACTCATGCACTATATGATATTTGGGTTCTTGTTTGATTTTAGCTTTAAAATTAATTTTGAGAAAGATATTATCAATTAGTGTAATCACACCACTTTAAGAATTTTCCATTCAAAACATAACTCGTGAAAGTCCCTCTACTCGATCTACGTCCCCCTTTGGAGGATTTACGTGATGAAATTGTTGAAGCAATTACTCAAGTCATTGATTCAACGCGTTACATTATGGGACCTGAAATTGACAACTTGGAAAAAGAAATTGCTGAATATTGCGGTACCGCGGACGCAGTAGGAGTGTCGTCCGGAACTGATGCCCTTTTGCTTTCACTGATGGTTTTAGATGTTGGGCCTGGAGATCTTGTGTTGACTAGTAATTTTTCTTTCTTTGCTACTGCCGGCGTTGTCGCCCGTCTGAATGCGACCCCGGTATTTGTAGACATTGATCCGGAAACATATAACATTGATCCGGAATGTGTGAGAATGACTTTGGCAGAAATGGATAAGGAAACCCGGAAACGAGTAAAGGCCATTATTCCGGTTCATCTCTACGGCCAATGTGCAGACATGAAAGCAATATTAAATATTGCTGCTGAATTTGAAATTCCTGTTATTGAAGATGGTGCACAGGCAATTGGTGCAGAGTGCGAGATTGATGGGAAAAAGAGGCCTGCGGGCAGTTTGGGTGATTTTGGCTGTTTTTCCTTCTTTCCTTCAAAAAATTTAGGTGGTGTTGGAGATGGTGGGATTGTCACAGTCAATAAACCTGAACTAGCAGAAAAGTTACGTCTCAAACGAGTTCATGGAGGCGAGCGAAAATATTACCATCGTGTTATTGGAGGAAACTTTCGCCTTGACCCCATTCAGGCAACCGTAATACGTGTTAAACTACCACACCTGAACCACTGGCACAACCAGCGTCAGGATAATGCTGAGTACTACAACAAGTTGTTTGCTGAAACAAGTTTCGGCGGGAGAATAAGTATACCTCAGGTCATGCATTCCAAAAGGCTGCAAAATCCTCACATCTACAATCAGTATGTAATCAGAGCTGAACAGCGTGATCAATTACAATCATTTTTGGCAGAAAACGAAGATTTCAGCAGAGGTATATTACCCACTTCCTTTTCACCTGCAAGAATGTTTTCTGGATTTAGGCGGTAAAGCAGGAGACTTCCCGGTTTCTGAGACGGCTGCAGAGGAGGTACTTGCTTTGCCTGTTTATCCCGGATTAAATCGGCAAATGCAGGAAGCGGTTGTAGAGAAAATTGAAGAATTCTATCAGGCTTAACCTTCTTTTTCCTTGAGTTTTTCCTGCCGCTCCTTGATTACTTTTTCCTGCACAAAGGAAGGACATTCTGCATACTTCTCAAATTCCATTGTGTAATTTGCTTTTCCTGCAGACATGGAGCGAAGAGTTGTTGCATAACCAAACATTTCCGCTAAAGGCACACCAGAATTAATCACGGTGTCGTCACCTTTTACTTCTGAGCCATAAATCACACCTCGCCTGGAACTCAAGTCTCCTATCACTGAACCCTGATACTCACTTGGAGTTTCCACTTCAACTTTCATGACTGGTTCCAGCAGTACCGGATTTGCCTTTGCAACAGCCTGGCGCATGGCGTAACGTGATGCTAATTGGTAAGCTAAATCACTTGAATCAACATCGTGGTATTTTCCCTCATTTAGTGTAACCTTAATATTAACCATTGGGAATGCGGCCAGAGGACCTTTTTCCATCACATCCTTGAAACCTTTTTCACATGCACCAATGTGTTCTGACGGGATTGAACCACCAAAAATTTTGTTCTCAAATTCAAAACTTTCTTCATGATCCAAAGGCAACGGTTCAATTGATCCTGTGACTCCTGCAAATTGTCCGGAACCACCAGTTTGTTTTTTATGTAAATAATCGTAATCCGCTGCTGTTGTGATTGCTTCTCTATAGTTCACTTGAGGAGCACCAACAATAACATCCACTTCAAATTCCCGACGCATTCTTTCAATGTAAATATCAAGGTGCAGTTCACCCATTCCAGAGATAATCGTATCTCCGGATTCTTCATCAGAGGAAACGTGAAAAGTAGGATCTTCTCGCATGAAACGCCCAAGCGCCTTACTCAATTTCATGTGCTGTTCATTATCTTTACCTTTTACTGCAAGAGAAATAACGGCATCTGGAACAAAAATAGATTCACAGGAAACACGGATTCCCTCACCACAAAAAGTATCTCCAGAAGCACAATCAACTCCAACCATTGCAATTATATCTCCGGCTTCTGCAACATCAATGTTTTCACGGTCATTGGAGTGCATTCTTACCATACGGCCAACACGCATCTTGTTGGCGGTTCTGGAATTAGTAACCTGGTCACCTTTTGATAGTTTGCCCTGGTAAACCCTGGTATATGTCAACTGTCCAAATTGTTCTTCTGTTAGCTTAAAGGCCATTGCTACAGTCGGTTTATCCGGGTCGCAACTCAAAAGAACTTCTTCTTGTGTCTTAATGTCAGTTGCTTTAGTTGAAGCAGCTTCGAGTGGCGATGGGAGGTAGCTGATCACAGCATCAAGAAGTGATTGAACACCTTTATTTTTGAAAGCACTTCCCATATAAACCGGGCATAGCTCCAAAGACTGTACACCTTTTTTTACTGCAGCATGGATGCTTTCTTCTGCAATTTCTTTTTCTTCCAGTAAATCCTCCATCATTTGATCATCAAACATGGAAACGGCTTCCAGCATTTCTGCCCGGTAACTTTCGGCATCTGATTTCATCTCATCCGGAATTTCCTCAAACCTCAGATCATCACCATGCTCACCGTCAAAATAAATAGCTTTCATTGTGATCAGGTCAACCACTCCTTTGTGATTTTCCTCAAGTCCGATTGGCAGTTGCATGGCTACTGCGTTCAAATCAAGAATGTCTCGAATACCCTTAATACCATTATGGGGATTTGCACCCATTCGATCCAATTTATTAATAAATGCAAGTCGCGGAACCCGATAACGTTTCATCTGACGATCTACTGTGATCGACTGAGATTGAATACCGGCCACACCACAAAGGATCATAATCGCTCCATCAAGAACACGTAGTGATCGCTCAACTTCAACTGTAAAATCAACATGTCCGGGAGTATCAATAATGTTAATTTTTGTATCATTCCATTCCACAGTTGTTGCAGCAGAAGTAATCGTGATACCTTTTTCTTTTTCCAGTTCCATGTGGTCCATGGTTGCTCCGGCACCTCCTCCACGAACCTCTTCAATTTTATGAATTTTGCCGGCGTAGAATAAAACACGCTCTGTGAGAGTTGTTTTTCCGCTGTCGATATGAGCGGAAATACCGATGTTTCTTGTATTTTCAAGAACTTTTTGAGATGCAGGATTCATTAGCTAATCTGATTTTTATGGGATTTGTATAGAAATAATAAAAAAATATAATCTTATAATATAGATCTATAATAAGATTTTATCAAGCACTATTCTTAAACTATATACAAGGAGAATTTTTTAACCTGTCAGCGAGTGTTATGTAAAAATTAGTTTTGCTTCACTAAAATTGCTGACGTAACCGATGCAAGCAGAGGGAAACACTCCGACATTATGCAGGTCTTTTAGAATTGTGGTAGTTTCATCTTCCGGAACTGCGACCAAAAGGCCACCGCTGGTTTGTGGATCCAGCATTAATTCTTGCAGTATCGGTGCACTTCCTTCAGGAAATTTCCAGTATTTTTCAACCAAACTGCGATTGGTTTCATTTACACCGGTACTTACACCACGCTCGTACATTTCCCTGGCTTCACTCAAAATAGGGATATCATCAAGTGTGATGTTCAATGTTAAGTCAGAACCGGGCACCATTTCCATGCAATGACCAGCAAAACCGAATCCAGTGATATCAGTTGCTGCGTGTATCTCGTAGTTCGCCAATACTTCAGCCGCAGCTTTGTTTAGTTCAATTAAGGAGTCCAGACAATCCTGAAGCGCTTCTTTTGAAACTAAATTTTTTAGATTAGCATTTAATAAAACACCACTGCCAATTGCCTTCGTCAAAATCAACTTATCTCCAGGCTGAGCACCGATATTTCTCCAAATTTTTTCAGGAT
>FUWD013367185.1_pt6 | contig 24124 bp, 19 predicted proteins | sample 1063281 | NCBI WGS metagenome assembly FUWD01 (sample SAMEA79048168, study PRJEB19326) | metagenome | biome: marine | reverse complement strand
TAAGTTGTATTCCATTCCAATTTATCTCTTAATGAGGTGTCATTAGATATGATATCAAACACTTTTAAAGATGCCCCTACTATTGCCGGTGCTAATGAATTTGAAAATAAATAAGGCCTAGATCGTTGTCTTAATATCTCTATAATTTCTTTTTTACCAGTTGTATAACCTCCCATTGCACCACCCAAAGCTTTCCCTAAAGTTCCAGTGATAATATCTATTCTACCTAAAACATTCTTAAGCTCTAAAGTTCCTCGACCTGTAGCTCCTATAAAACCAGCAGCGTGACATTCATCAATCATTACAAGTGCATCATACTTGTCTGCTAAATCGCAAATTTCATCCAATTTAGCAACAATACCATCCATAGAAAATACACCATCTGTTACAATAATTTTAAATCGATGATTGTTCTTTGAAGCCTCCATTAATTGCGTTTCTAGAGCATCCATATTATTATTATCATACCGATACCTTGATGCTTTACATAATCGAACTCCGTCTATGATGGAGGCGTGATTTAAACTATCGGAAATAATAGCGTCTTCTTTTGAAAGGATTGGTTCAAAGACACCTCCATTTGCATCAAAAGCTGCAGCATATAAAATGGTGTCTTCTGTTTGATAAAATTCAGCAATTTTTGATTCTAATTTTTTATGGATGTCTTGGGTACCACAAATAAAACGAACTGAAGACACACCAAATCCGTGGGTATCCATTGTATCTTTTGCAGCTTGAATAACTTCTGGATGATTAGACAATCCTAGGTAATTATTTGCACAAAAATTGATGACTTCTTCTCCTGTAGAAATTTTAATAACGGCGTCTTGTGATGATGTAATAATTCGTTCGGATTTATACAACCCAGCTTCTTTTATTTCTTCTATTTCGTCTTGCAAATATTTTTTTATAGAACCGTACATAGTTGATGTGAAATTTTAATTTGTTTTGTGATGTAAAAATACTTTAAAATTCTTCTACAGAAATTGTTTTGTTAATATAAACAAGAACCTTTTTAGTGACCAAGTAATTTAGAGATGCTAAGACACTTGCATAATTCTCTAGTTGATAATGATGCTCTTTTTTAGAAATCCCTGTTTTGTAATCTATGATGGTTACCCTATTGTTTTTGTCAAAAACTAACCTATCTGGAATTACTGTATTGCCTTTAAATAAAATTTCTCTCTCATTGTAAATAACTACATCTTTAGAGTAATACCTTTTAAGTTTTGCGTGGCAAACAATTTTTAAAATTTTTTCCTGCAATTGCTCTTTTTCTTCTAGACTAATCTCTCCTTGTTGAAAATACTTTTCTATTACTCTATGAACATCATCTTTAGTAATTACCTCAGACAGGATTTTATGAATAAGATTCCCATAATTCTTAGCCTCACCTCTTTTTGTACCCCAAAATGTTGATGAATTAGCCAACATAGTAATCTTGTGATCTTTCCAAGGAGTACTTATAAATCTATGTTGAGTATTACTTGCAAACTCTGTTTCTAGAGTTGTTTGTAAATTACCATGATCTCCAAAACTGTATTCGTTTTTTTCTTGATGCCATAAATGATGTTTTTTCAAGTAAGAAATAAAAATTCCTGAAAAGTATTTAGAGTCTTCCTCTTCTTTTTTGTTTAACTTTTTATCTGTAATAATGTAAAGTTGTTCAACAGCTCTGGTAAGAGCAACATATAGAAGATTAAAATTATCTAATTCTAACTCAGACCTTCTAGTATTATAAATTTCTTCTCCTTTAACACCTGTATATCTAATTTCCTTGTTTAATGGAACCATTATGTTTGAAAAACCGTCAATAGTATTTTCTAACCAAACTTTTGGTTTAATATCTTGATATATATACAATTCACATGGGAAAATTACTACTGGGAACTCTAACCCTTTAGCTTTGTGAATAGTCATAATCTTAACTGCATCCGGATTTTCCGAGGAAACTATACTTAACGATTCTTTTTTATGATCCCAATAATTTAGAAAATCTTGAATATTTGACTCTTTTTGTTGCTGTACTAAAATTTCATCAAGAAAAAACTGTACATAAGCATCTGTTGTATCTTGAAGGTGAAATGCTCTAATTACTTGCTCTACTTTTTCATAAAATGGAGATTCATGAAACAAAATTAAATCTAAAAAACAATTGTATTCTTTTAATAGTGCTAAAACCTCTGTTTGCTCAAGATGAATAAATTTTGTGAAAAAAGTATGTTTATTTAATGTAATTATTAGATGTTTATGTAAGAAATATAATAATTCAAGTAAACATTCTTTGTCATTTGGCTGAACTGAATACCTTAAAAAATTAATAATGAAGTTTACTTTTTTACTATTGCTTAATAACAATGTTTCTGAAGAAACAATATCAATGCTGTTTTCAGATAAATAATTTGCAACAGTAACCCCTTCACTTCGCTTTCTAACCAAAACACATACAGATCCTAGATGGCATTTGCTATCTAAATTATTGATTATTTGGTATACTTTTTTTGCATATTTAAGCTGATCCTCTTCTTTATCATCCATCTTCTCTAAAAAAGAAATAGAAACATAGCCTCCTTTTAATTCATTTTCTTCTTGATGTGATTTATTTAAAAAAAGATCAGCATAAGATGAATTTTGGAGAAACTGTGATGAATGTTTAAAAAAGGAATTATTAAACTTAATTACTTCGCTAAAACTCCTGTAATTAGTAGATAATTCTTGAACTTTTTTTTCTATTGTAAAAGGGTTTTGAGAAATTGTATCCTGAGAACCTAGTTTTAAGAATTGTGAAGCTTTCCCTCCTCGCCATCTATAGATTGCTTGTTTGGCATCTCCAACTAACAACAAACTCGTTTTTTCTTGAGACAACGTATTATCTATTAATGGAATCAAATTTTTCCATTGTAAGACAGAAGTGTCTTGCATCTCATCAATAAAATAATGCATAAAACTTTGACCTATCCTTTCATAAATAAATGGAGCTGGTTGATCTTGTATATTATCGGAAATTAACTGATTAAATTCTGCATTTAAACGAATATTATTATCCTCTTTAATCGTATTCAATTCTTTATTTATATGATTCAAAACGGCCAATGGAATGATACTTTTTAGGACTAATTTTGTTTGACTTAATTGTTGATACAATAATTCCGAATCTGAATACAATTTTAAAAGTGCTGGTAAAATATTCTCTGCAATTAGTAATGTATCTTTTGTTTTAGTCTTGGATAGTAGTTCATTTTCATCGATTCTTTTTTTAAGAACACTCTGATCAAAAAATTTTGTTTTTTCTGTTTTATTTACCAGTGATAAAAAATGATTTGGGAGCATTGACCTGTTAAATATAGCAAACTCTAATTGCTCATTTGAAATGATTTGTAATGCCTCCTCTCCTATAGATTTCATTCTCACTAGAAGATCTTTACGATGTTTAATTAATTTTATTTGTAATGATTTAAAATCATGTAAGTTTTATCACTTAATTTCCTGAAATGATAAACATCCTCCTCTTTTAAAAAATCTTTGAAACTCTGATAAGTCTAATGAAATATCCCATGATTTATCATCATCAGATTTATCTATAGAATACTCAATTAACAATTTTGTTAATTCAGTGGTAACGCCAACTTTAGAAATTAAAACCTCTACAGCTTTATCAAGTAACTCTTGAGCATTCATTTCTACCTCAAAATTCTGACTAAGGCCCAAATCAAAAGAGAAACTTTTTATTATTTTATATGTAAAACTATCTATAGTTGTTATGTGAAAAGCTCCATAATTTTCTAAAATTAATTGTAAAACAACATTACTTTTCCTCTTAATTATATGAGGCTCTAATCCTGTTTCTTTTTGAATAAGAGTAAAAAGAGGAGGTTGTTTGGCCTCAGAAAAATCTTTTAAACTATTTAGTATTCGTTGCTTCATTTCTGAAGCTGCCTTATTAGTAAATGTTATCGCCAGGATTTTTTGAAAAATAAAGATATCATCACTAATTAGTACTATTTTAAGATACTCCTTAACTAATGTAAATGTCTTTCCACTCCCTGCCGAAGCGTTATAAATTTGAAAAGTAGATTCTGGCTGCAAAAAATTTTTATTGCAAAATACAAAAAGCCAAACAGAATCTGTTTGGCTTTCATTAATATAATTTTTTGATTTTAACCCAATCCAACATCCAAAGACATCATAACAATAAACCCACCTATAAAACCTAGGGTAGCTATATCTGTATAGTTGTCTCTTTGTGTTTCAGGAATAACCTCCTCTACAACAACAAAAATCATTGCACCAGCTGCAAATGCTAGTGCATAAGGTAAAATAGGAGTAAAAAAAGAAACTGCAACAGCACCAATTACCGCTGCAACTGGCTCAACCACTGCTGATAATTGTCCGTACCAAAAACTTTTAAATCTACTGACTCCTTGTCTTCTTAAAGGCATCGCTACAGCAAAGCCCTCCGGAAAGTTTTGAATACCTATTCCTATTGCTAATGAGATTGCAGCTATTATCATTTCTGTTTGCTCTACTCCTACAAGAGTTGATGCTGCTCCAAATAAAACTCCTACAGCTAAACCCTCAGGTATGTTGTGTAGAGTTATCGCTAACACTAGTAATGTTGTTTTATGCCAGCCTGTTTTTACTCCCTCTGCCTCAGATTCCTTAAAATTAATGTGTAGGTGAGGCAAAACTTTATCCATAGCGTACAAAGCCAAAGCTCCTAAAGCAAAACCAATAACAGATGGGAAAACTTTTTGAAAACCCTCTCCTGGACTATTTTCGATGGCCGGAGCTAATAAACTCCAAAAACTTGCAGCCACCATTACACCTCCAGTAAACCCAAGCATTCCATCTAAAACTGCTCTATTCATTTTCTTGAAAAAGAAAACTAATCCTGCACCCAAGGCCGTTAAACCCCATGTAAATAAAGAGGCGTACATAGCTGATAAAATAGGATGCTCTTTTCCAAATTCTACTAATTGATCAAATGTACTCATGATTGTATATAGATATTATTAGATATTTTGTGAGATATAGTCATTTCTTTTTTATTTATTAAAATTGTTAATGAGCCATCAAAAGACTCTTTAGAAATGACTTTTATTTGTTGACCCAATGAAATCTGATGTTTGTCTAAATATTTTAAAAATTCAGAGGAAGAGTCATTTACTCCAACACATATCCCATATTGGTTTTCTTCTAACGTAGACAACAATCTTTTTTCAATTTTTTGAAAATTTCCATCTTTGTCTGGAATAGGATCTCCATGTGGATCTTTTTTAGGAAACCCGAGAAATTCATCAAGTTCGTTTATTAATTTTGGAGACTTTATATGTTCTAACTGTTCAGCTACATCATGAACTTCATCCCATGAAAAATTTAATTTCTCTACTAAAAAGACTTCCCAAAGACGATGTTTTCTTATAATACTAGTAGCGGCTTTCATTCCTAAATTGGTTAAAGTAACTCCTTGATATTTTTTATAAACTAACACTTGTTTATCAGCTAGTTTTTTAATCATATCTGTAACCGAGGACGGCTTAGTATCTAGTTTTTTTGCAATTGCACTTGTACTAATTCCTTTTCCTGAAATAGTCTGCAAATGAAAAATAGATTTTAAATAATTCTCTTCTGAAAGTGAAAACATAATTTTAAAAATAACGAGACAAATATAAACTTTTTTTATTTTTTTAAATAAATTTTTAGGCAAGACTAAAAATTTATTTATTTTTGTCGAAAATTATATCCCTCATTAACAATGAAATTTTATTTAAAAATACTTTTAATACTCTTTTCTGTTACTTGTTCTTCTCAAAATAATAGTTTATCAGGAAGAATCTCTGATAGGTTAGAAAATCTTTCTTACGTAAATGTTTATATCCAAAACACCAAATTTGGTACTTCGTCAAATGATGAGGGGTATTATCAAATTAAAAATATTCCTTCCGGAACTTATAAAATAGTTGTTAGTAGTCTTGGCTATAAGACTAAGACAATAGAAATCACCTTCAATAAAGATGAAAAAATAATTCAAAACTTTTCTTTAGTCTCGGACAATTCATTGGATGAAATTGTAGTGTCAGGTAATTTAAAGCCAGTATCTAAATCTGCCAGTTCTGTTCCTGTAGATGTATACAGTAAAAGTTTTTTAAAAAAAAACCCAACTCCTTCTATTTTTGAATCTCTGCAAAATGTTAATGGAGTGAGGCCTCAATTAAACTGTAATGTTTGCAACACTGGAGATATTCACATCAATGGACTGGAAGGGCCTTATACTTTTGTATTAATTGACGGGATGCCAATAGTAAGTGGTCTTTCTACCGTTTATGGCTTAACGGGAATACCACAAGCATTAATCCAACGAGTTGAAGTAGTAAAAGGACCCGCATCAACTCTATACGGTTCTGAAGCTGTTGGAGGAATTATAAATATTATTACTAAAAAACCATCCAACTCTCCAATGCTTTTTGTTGACAGTTTTTCGAGCTCTTGGGAGGAAATTAATACTGACATCGGTTTTAAATACAATGCATCAAAAAAAATACAAGGGTTACTTGGAATCAATTATTTTAACTATCAAAATATCATAGACAATAACAACGACAACTTTACAGATTTAACTCTTCAAAATAGAATTTCAATATTCAATAAATTAAATATTGAAAGAAGTAATAATAAATTATTTACAGTTGCTTTTCGTTATGTTTATGAAGATCGATGGGGTGGAGAAACTAACTGGAATAAAAATTTTAGAGGAACAGATTTAGTTTATGGTGAAAGTATTTACACTAGCAGATGGGAAACTTTTGGAACCTATGAGCTCCCCACAACTGAAAATATTCGTCTTCAATTTAGTGCTAATGGTCATCATCAAGATTCATTTTACGGAACAGACTCCTATAGGGCAGATCAACTGATTGCATTTGGACAACTTGTTTACAATAAAAAAATTAAAAAGGCACATGATTTATTGTTTGGTATTGCCTACAGATACACAACATATGATGATAATACATTTGCTACCTCTGAGAGTGATGGGGTAACCAATAAGCCTTCTATTATTCATTTACCAGGAGTTTTTATTCAAGATGAAATGAATTTAACCAATCAACATAAATTATTAATCGGAGCTCGCTATGACTATAATAGCCTTCACGGAACTATTTTTTCTCCAAGAGTGAATTACAAATGGAATTCAAAAAATAATAAAAATATCTTACGTTTTAGTGTTGGAAATGGTTTTAGAGTTGCTAATATTTTCACAGAAGATCATGCAGCTCTTTCAGGAGCAAGAGAGGTGGTTTTTGAAGGAGAACTTTCTCCTGAGACTTCCTGGAATGCGAACGTGAATTATGTAAAAAAAATCTCCATCAACAATACGCTAGTTTCACTGGATGCAAGTGGTTTTTACACTCACTTTAATAACAGAATTTTACCTGATTATGAAACAGATCCTAATAAAATTATTTATGCCAATCTAAACGGTTTTTCGGTCTCTAAAGGAATATCATTAAATTCAGATATTTCTTTTCCTCTAGGATTGACAATGAATATTGGTGCAACCTTAATGGATGTTTCCATTCATGAAAATAACATCAAAAAAAGGCAATTACTAACAGAGAGTTTTAGTGGAGTCTGGAGCATTTCATACAAGTTAAAAAAGAGTAGAATTAAAATTGACTACACAGGAAATGTTTATGGTCCTATGAAACTTCCATTATTAAGCGAATTAGATCCAAGGAAAGGAGAGTCTCCATGGTTTAGTATTCAAAACATTCAAGTAACAAAAAATATTGGTACGAGTTGGGAAATGTATGGAGGTATTAAAAATATTTTAAATTTTACACCAGCAAGTAATAGTATAGCTAGATCTTTTGATCCATTTGACTCAGGTGTTGTTTTTAGTTCAAGTGGTGAAGCTATTGTAACAGAAAACAACCCCTATGCACTAACCTTTGATCCTAGTTATGTATATGCATCTAATCAGGGTATAAGAGGATTTTTAGGCTTGAGATATACTATTTTTTAAATATACTAATTCAGTTAATGGAAAGCGTTACCTAAATGACTATCTGTCCCATAATCTTCTTACAAGCTTTCTCGGGTTAAAACTATATACTAGTCCTGCAGTTAATTGGGTGTGATTTACCATACTTGTGTATAGCTCTGGAGATACTTTGTAAGTGTATTGTCCATTTAAACCCCAGTGGTGGGTTATCCAAAAAGTGCCTCCAAAAGCAATATTCAATGTTGAGGTAGCATTCGCATTTTCTTTGGTAGATGGTGCGCCAATAAAACTTGCACCAATAGCCATATATGGAACTAAATTATTATCAGATAAATTAAAGTCATAGCGTACATAACCATCCAAAGAATTATAACTAAATCGATTGCTAAACAAACCCTCTACATCACCTAAACCACTGAGTGTAACCGAACCGTCTAAACTAAAGCCTGAAAATAAATATCTAGAAAGATTAATTTTTGGCAATTGAGAGTTATAAGACTCTCCAAGAGAATTATTTTGAAAAATTACAAGAGAGCCACTTGCTCCTATAACCCACTTATTTTCTTTGTTTTGAGATGAACTATATGTAGAAAATGATACTAGTAAAAATAATAATAAATGCTTCATTGGTTGGGGTAAATTGATAAACAAAAATAACAAAATATTCATTAAATATGATAGATAATAATGTATTTTGAAAGATTTGATAATTAATTCCCAACGAAGCTACTATCTTTGCAAAAAATAATATCCGTTGAGTAAACAAGAAATTGTTAATCGGTACCAAGAATCTGGTAAAACTAAACAGATTTTAAACCACATACAGCGAGATCAAAACCATTTTCAAATTACGAATATGGTGGGATCATCGATGTCTTTCGTGATATCAGAAACTTTTAAAAAAGCAGATAAAACTTATTTAATTATTTTAAATGACAAAGAAGAAGCTGCCTACTTATTAAATGATTTAGAGCAATTATTAGGAAACAAAAATGTATTGTTTTATCCAGGCTCATACAGAAGACCCTATCAGATTGATGAAACAGACAATGCTAATGTATTATTAAGGTCAGAGGTTTTAAATCGAATAAACTCCAGAAAAAAGCCTGCAGTGATAGTAACTTATCCTGAAGCATTATTTGAAAAAGTAGTTACAAAAAAAGAACTACAGAAAAATACGCTTAAGCTAACTCTATCAGAAAATGTTTCACTAGATTTTGTAAATGAAGTATTATTTGAATACAATTTTAACCGGGTAGATTTTGTAACAGAGCCAGGAGATTTTTCTGTTCGTGGAGGAATCATAGATGTTTTTTCTTTTTCAAATGATGAGCCATACAGAATTGAGTTTTTTGGTGATGAAGTAGATAGTATTAGAACTTTTGATATAGAAACCCAATTATCTAAAGAAAAACTAAGAAAAGCATCCATTATGCCAAATTTAGAAAACAAAATGCTACAAGAAAGGCGTGAAAGTTTTCTAAAATACATCCCATCAAAAACTATTATTTTTTCAAAAAATAAGGAATTATTACTTGGAAATTTAGATACATTATTTACAAAAGCAGAAAATGCTTTTAGTGAACTTTCAAAAGAAATACAACACTCCAAACCATCAGATTTATTTTGTAATGGCGCTTTAATTAAAGACCAACTAGCTCAATTTACAGTTGCCAGCTTAGAAACCCATACTCATGATAATAAACCTATCATTAATTTTACAACCAAAGCCCAACCATCATTTAATAAACAGTTTGATTTATTGATTAAAGACTTAAATCTATATCACAAGAAAGGATTTACCAATTATATTTTTTGCGCCAACCAACAACAAGCTCAACGATTTCACGATATTTTTGATGATTCTAAAGAAGATGTTCATTATCAAACAATTGTGTTTTCTCTTCATGAAGGTTTTGTTGATTTGGATGAAAAGATTGTATGTTATACCGATCATCAAATCTTTGAACGTTATCATAAATTCCGTCTAAAAAACGGATATGCAAAAAAGCAATCCATCACTTTAAAAGAACTAAATAACCTTGACATTGGTGACTATGTAACTCACATGGATCACGGTATTGGAAAATTTGGTGGATTACAAAAAATTGATGTTGAAGGAAAAAAGCAAGAAGCTATTAAATTAATTTATGGAGATCGAGATATTTTATATGTAAGTATTCATTCATTACACAAGATTTCAAAATTTAGTGGCAAAGATGGAAAACCCCCAAAGATTTATAAGTTAGGATCTGGTGCTTGGAAGAAAATCAAACAAAAAACAAAAAAAAGAGTCAAAGAAATTGCATTCAATCTTATCAAATTATATGCAAAACGAAAAATGCAAAAAGGAATTGCTTTTGGTCCAGACACACACATTCAACATGAATTAGAAGCAAGCTTTATTTACGAGGATACTCCTGATCAATACACCGCCACTCAAGATGTGAAAACTGATATGGAAAAAGAACAACCAATGGATCGTTTGGTTTGTGGTGATGTAGGCTTTGGAAAAACAGAAATTGCTATAAGAGCAGCTTTCAAGGCGGTTGATAATGGGAAGCAAGTAGCAATTCTTGTTCCCACTACCATATTAGCATTTCAACATTTCAAGACATTCTCAAAAAGGTTAGAAAAATTTCCAGTTCACATAGATTATTTAAATCGTTTTAGAACAACAAAACAAAGAAATGAAGCTATTGACGGAATTAATGATGGAAGTGTAGATATTATCATTGGAACTCATCAACTAACTAATAAAAAAATTAAATTCAAAAATTTAGGGCTACTTATCATAGATGAAGAACAAAAATTTGGTGTTGCAGTAAAAGATAAATTAAAAACACTAAAAGAAAATGTAGATACTCTTACCTTAACCGCTACTCCAATACCTAGAACTCTTCAATTTAGTTTAATGGCAGCTCGAGATCTATCTGTTATTACAACTCCACCACCAAATAGACATCCAATAGACTCTCAAGTAATTCGTTTTAATGAAGAAATAATACGAGATGCTATTACTTACGAAATCTCTAGAGGTGGGCAAGTATTTTTTATTCATAATAGAATTGAAAATATCAAAGAAGTAGCAGGACTCTTACAACGTTTGGTACCTAATGCCAATATATGTGTTGGTCATGGTCAGATGGAAGGTAAAAAGTTAGAGAATTTAATGTTAGGTTTTATGAATAATGAATTTGATATATTGGTTTCTACCACTATCGTAGAGAGCGGATTGGATGTAACCAATGCTAACACCATTTTCATTAACAATGCAAATAATTTTGGATTATCTGATTTACATCAAATGAGGGGTAGAGTTGGTAGATCTAATAAAAAAGCTTTTTGTTATTTTATTACACCACCCTATCATATGATGACGAATGATGCTAGAAAAAGAATTGAAGCTTTAGAATTATTCTCAGATTTAGGGAGTGGAATTAATATCGCTATGAAAGATCTTGAAATTCGTGGGGCTGGAGATTTACTTGGAGGTGAACAAAGTGGTTTTATTAATGATATTGGATTTGATACTTATCAGAAAATATTAAGTGAGGCCATTGACGAACTGAAAGAAAATGAATTTAAAGAACTATACAAATCTGACACAAGTAAACCAAAAGAGTTTATTAAGGATGTTCAAATAGATACAGACTTTGAGCTCTTATTCCCAGATAATTATATCAATTCCATTTCAGAAAGATTAAGTTTATACAACGAACTATCTTCAACTAAGTCAAGTGATGAATTACTTGATTTTGAAAAACGACTGATTGACAGGTTTGGTGAACTACCAGTCCAAGCCATAGATTTACTAGATAGTGTTCGATTAAAATGGCTAGCAAAAGAGATAGGGTTAGAAAAAGTAGTTCTGAAACAAAAAAGAATGATTGGATACTTTATATCGGATCAACAAAGTGAATTTTATCAAACGGAGGCATTTACGAAGGTGTTAAAATATGTTCAACACAACCCTACAACTTCTGTAATAAAAGAAAAACAGACAAAAGCAGGTTTGCGATTATTGATTACTTTTATAAAAATTGATTCTGTTGAGGTTGCTCTAAAGAGGCTTCAAAAAGTTTTAGGCCGTTTTTAATTAACCTTTTCATCACAGTAAATCTATTAGTTAAAAAATGGAAAATAGCTATTTTAAAAATCTGTCTAATTTAATTTTAGCAACTCTTTTCATAAGTACCTCTGGTGTTTTAGGCAAGTATATTGCAATGCCATCTGAAGTTATTATATGGTTTCGCTCGGCTATTGCAATGATTTTCTTATATGGATTTTGTAAGTATAAAAAAATAAGTATTAAAGTACCCAACTTTAAGCATCATATCCCTTTAATAATAAGCTCATTGTTTATGGCTATTCATTGGATTACCTATTTCTATGCCTTAAAATTATCAAATGTAGCTCTGGGGATGCTTTCTCTTTATACGTTCCCTATCATAACTGCTCTACTTGAACCTTTGTTTTTTAAATCAAAAATAAATCCCGTTCATATTATTTTGGGAGGAGTTGTATTAATTGGAGTTTTTATTTTAGCTCCAGAATTTAATCTTGAAAGCTCTAATGTGAAAGGAATTTTGTTTGGGTTATTTTCTGCACTTTGCTATTCAATTAGACTCTTAATTTTAAAACAACATGTAAACCAGTATCACGGAAGCATGCTTATGCTGTATCAAACTTCTGTAATTACAATTGTTTTGATCCCTGTATTGTTTTTTATGGATGTCTCTAATTTTCAATCCCAATTTCCATATTTACTTTTACTAGCAATTTTAACAACTGCTATCGGTCATAGTTTGATGGTACATTCACTAAAGTTCTTTTCAACCACAACAGCAACTATTATTAGTAGCATTCAGCCTGTATTTGGAATTGTAATTGCTTTCTTTATTGTTAATGAGGTTCCAGAAATAAATACCATTTGGGGTGGACTATTAATTATTTCTACTGTTTTAATAGAAACTTTAAGGATTAAAAAAAGAGCCTAATTATTTGGTTAATACATCTTGATAATTTCGTTTTACAAACACTAAAATTGTTTCTAAAATATCACCCATGTTTTGACATTCCTTAAACTTTACGTCTCCAACATATTTAATTAATTGTTTTTTTAAAAGTTGAATGTTATTATCAAAAGAAATTGAATCATTCTTCATACATTCAATTAAACTAGATGCCCTTCTTGGTGAAGAGATCATTCGTTTAGCCATAAAAGATCGCTCCTCTAACTTGTATTGATTAATTGAATTGTTGTCTAATTTTCTATTTACCATTTCAACAATTTTAAAATTTTCTTTTAAAAATTGTAGGTTATACACTTTTAAATTTCCTTCAAAAGACTGTTGATCAAAATCAATTGCTCTAATTTTATATATAATCTTATCAAAATCATGAGTGGGAATAATTACATAATTATATGAGCGCATGTCACCGAGTAAACGAACCAAACACCGTTCTTTAAATTTCACAAACTCTTTAGCTATTTGGGATTTTTCCGATTCTGAACACTTTGGTAAAAATTCTTTTATAAAATCATCTCCTGGAATTCCTGAAATATGTTCTTCTATTAAAGTGTCTTTATACACCAAAAAATTCATGTTATGTGGAGACAATATGTGTTCTAATTCTAACCCATATATTCTTGAGGCATCCGCTTTTTTTACATAAAAATAGGTATAGTTATCATTTAAAATATTTCTAATTTTTATGCGGAAAGGTTTTGAATTTCCAAAAGTACAATAATCAATAGCATCTACATTTAAAAATGGGATGGTATCATTTCCTCCATCAGAGTGGAGTATTGTGTATATTTTTTTTAAACTGGCATCAATTTCTTTTCTGTCGTATTCAGAGTAATATGTTCTAACCCATAAAGTGTCTTTTTCATTTTTATCATAGACTATGACAGATCCTTGAAAACGCAATAAATCATCATAAAAGATAGAAATCTTTATATTCCTATTGTATTTTTTTAAATATTCATCCAACAAATTACTAACAGGAAATGTTGGTTTTTTTTTAGACATCAATTTTTTTTCTACTGCCATTGTATAAAAATTACAATCAAATGTAATGCATAATCCTTTGATTCAACTTAATTTAAATATCTTTCCTTGTATTGGCTTTACAATTCCTTTTAACTCTAATTGCAATAAAATTGTTGCTAAATTAGAAACAGACATTTCTAAATCTAAAGCAATAACATCAATTACCTGTTGTTGTTTTTGTAAATAGTCTACAACTTTTTGGTGTTCTTTTGGCAACTCCTCAAACAATTTTATTTGTTTTGGTAAAGAAATTGGAGAAATGTCCCAATTAAGCATTTTTACCAAATCCATTGAAGATTTTAATAAATGAGCCTTATTTCTGTATATTAAATCATTACATCCTTTACTCATAACATCGTTAATTCTTCCCGGAACAGCAAAAACATCTCTATCATATGAGTTTGCAATATCTGCTGTAACTAAAGAACCTCCTTTAGAGGCAGATTCTACTACTATTGTGGCATCAGAAATACCAGCAACAATTCTATTTCTTTTAAGAAAGTTTTCTCTAAGTGGAGTTTCATCATGAAAAAACTCGGTAATAAAACCTCCATGTTGGGTTACTTGTTTTGAGTATTTTCTGTGCGCATTTGGGTACATATGATTTAACCCATGCGCTAATATGGCAATGGTTTGTAAATTTTTCTTAATTGCATTCGTGTGAGCACAAATATCTACCCCATACGCAAAACCACTTACAATTATTGGATTATATGGAGACAATTCGTCTATTAATTTTCACAAAAACTTCTCCCATAATTAGTCATAGTTCTAGTTCCTACAACTGAAATAATTCTTTATTAGAAAAATCAATAGAACCAGTTTTAAAAAATAATATGGGGGCATCTATACAATTATGTAAATTTTTTGGATAATCATCATCAAGAAAATAGGAGTATTTTATCTTGTGAGTATTTATATATCGTAGTTCTTTCTCGGCTAATTTTTGCTGGGTATTGTTCAGTAAATTTTTTACTGCATACTCACCAATTCCATTAATTTTTAAAAGTGTGTTTTTATTCTCTTTAAAAATATCAGCAGCATTACCAACAGTAGCAATAAGTTTTTTTGCTAAAATATCACCAATAGATGGCGTCTTTTGCAAACGCAAAAGCGCTAGAATTTCTTCTTCTTTCAAAATACATTTTTTTATTTTCAATATACAAATTTATTGTTGATAATTATTTAACACTTTTAATTCATGTTTTAGTAAATTCTTTATATTTGTTATGATGGCTATAGCAAACTACTTAAAAGATTTACTCTACAGATATGATTGTGTAATTGTTCCAAACTTTGGAGGGTTTATAACTAACAACACAAGTGCACAAATTCATAGGAGTACACATACATTTTATCCACCTTCCAAACAAGTTGGCTTTAATGTGAATTTAAGTCATAATGATGGACTATTAGCTAACTACATCGCCACGCTTGAAAATATTTCTTTTGACCAAGCCAATACACAAATTTCAGAAACGGTTGCTCAATGGAATTTAACACTTAAATCACAACCTTTAAAGATTGAAAATATAGGTTCTCTTTCATTGAATGAAAAAAATCAGTTGATTTTTAATCCAATAAATACTATTAATTATTTACGATCTTCATTCGGATTAACTTCATTTGAATCTTCAAGCATAGAAAGGACAGACAGTAAAGTAATTCCATTAAAACCAACTGAGAAATATTCTAAAAAAACACCACTTTTTGTAAAATATGCTGCTACTGCTGCGATGTTACTATCTCTCTCTTACATAGGTTGGACAGGATATGAAAACAAACAGGATCAATTAAATTTTGCACAAGAACAAAAACAACTGGAGCAAAAAATTCAATCGGCAACTTTTGTGATAGATAATCCATTAAATACTATTGAGTTAACTTTAAACAAAGAACTTCCAAAATCATTTCATGTGATCGCTGGATCATTTCAATTTGTTGAAAATGCTCACAAAAAAGTTTCTCAATTAAATGCAAAAGGATTTAAAGCTACCGTTTTAGGCATAAATAAATGGGGGTTAACCCAAGTAGCCTATGCTTCATTTCATAAAAAATCTGATGCATATCTTAGCCTATCTGATGTGAGAAAAACAGATTCTAAAGATGCATGGTTGTTAGTTAAAAAATTCGATTAATTTATTCTCTCTTCTTTAGAAATTCATACTCATTTTAATTATTTATTTAAAATTCTATGAAAGCAAAAACACCTAGTGAATCACTAACAATACTAACAGATTTAGTATTACCCGGAGAAACTAATTACCTAGATAATTTATTTGGAGGAGAACTGTTAGCTAGAATGGATAGGGCTTGTAGTATAGCTGCCCGGAGACACTCTAGAAGAATCGTTGTAACTGCCTCCGTAAATCATGTTGTATTTTCTAAATCAGTTCCTGTTGGAAGTGTTGTTACTGTAGAAGCCAAAGTTTCAAGAGCATTTAAATCATCTATGGAAATATATGTAGATGTTTGGATAGAAGATCGTCAATCTGGCTCAAAAACTAAAGTGAATGAAGGGATTTACACTTTTGTAGCTGTCGACGAAACTGGAAAACCAGTAGAAATTGCTCAAATATCTCCAGTAACAACATTGGAAAAAGAACGTTATGAAGGTGCTTTGAGAAGAAAACAACTCAGTTTAGTTTTAGCAGGAAAATTAAAACCCAATAATGCAACTGAACTCAAAGCTTTATTTGTAGAATAAGCAAATCACTCTACTATATTTATTCTTGTTTTAGTACCTTAGAAAACCTAAATTTAGGTTCTTTAATTCTTAAAAATAGCTAGAACAATGATTCAATCCTACAAGAAAAATCCAACACTAATAAAAAATTATGACACAATAATTATTGGTTCTGGAATGGGTAGTCTTACTACGGCAGCAATTCTAGCAAAAGAAGGACAGAAAGTGTTGGTATTAGAGCGTCATTATACTGCGGGAGGTTTTACCCATGTATTTAAAAGAAAAGGATTTGAATGGGATGTAGGAATTCATTATATCGGTGAAGTTCAAAGACCTAGCTCTGTGATAAAAAAACTATTTGATTACATCTCAGACTCAAAATTACAATGGTCAGATATGGGTGAGGTATATGATAAAATTATCATTGGAGACAAAGAATATGATTTTGTAAAAGGCACTCAAAATTTTAAAAATAAACTTATTGAATATTTCCCTGATGAAAAATTAGCCATTGAAAATTATGTAAAACTCGTTTTTAAAACTATCAAAACAAGTCAAAAATTTTATATCAGTAAAGCATTACCTTCTATCCTTAACTTTTTGTTTGGGAAGAAAATGAGAACTCCCTTTTACAATTACTCAGATAAAACTACCTATGAAGTTCTTAAAACGATCACAGACAATGAAGAGTTAATTAAAGTGTTAACTGGTCAGTACGGAGATTACGGATTGCCTCCGAAAAAAAGTAGTTTTGTTATGCATGCTGCAGTTGCTAGACATTATTTTGGTGGTGGTAGCTTTCCTATTGGCGGTTCATCTCAAATTGCAAAAACAATTGATAGTGTTATTGAAAAAGCTGGAGGAACAATTTTAATTAGTGCTGATGTTCAAGAAATTATTATTTCAAATAAAACTGCTACTGGTGTGAAAATGAGTGACGGGAAAATTTTTTCAGCAAAAAAAATAATAAGCGGTACAGGTATTATGACTACCTATAACAAACTTATTCCTTCTAGAATTGCTAATAAATTCAACCTTAAGAATCAGCTTCAAAAAGTAAATCGCTCTGTTTCTCATGCCTGTTTGTATATCGGGCTAAATGGCTCTCCAGAAGAGTTAAAACTTCCAAAAACAAATTACTGGATATACCCAAGTGATTTAGATCATGATGAATCTGTTGATCGATATTTAAAAAATATAGATGAAGAATTTCCTGTAGTATATATCTCGTTTCCCTCTGCAAAAGATCCTGACTGGAACAATAGATATCCTGGAAAAAGCACCATTGATATTATAACACTAGTACCCTATGAAATTTTTGAACCATGGGCTGGAAGTAAATGGATGAAAAGAGGGGAAGATTATAATCACATAAAAGAGAATATTTCTCAACGTTTGCTTAAAATTCTTTACGACAAAATACCTCAAGTAAAAGGGACAGTAAGCCATTACGAACTTTCCACTCCGTTAACAACAAAACATTTTATAAATTACGACAAAGGTGAGATTTATGGTTTGGATCACAGTCCTAAAAGATTTAGACAGGAATTTTTAAAACCTAAAACTCCCATTAAAAATTTATTTTTAACAGGGCAAGATATTGTTACTGCTGGTGTAGCGGCAGCACTATTTTCTGGAGTAATTACTAGTGCAGCAATAACAGGCAAAAATATTATTAAAAAAGTGATGAATTCCTAATTTTTTCGAATCCAAGCAGTTGGATTCAATCTAGTTGTATTTTTTGATAACACAAAAATAAGTTTTAGTTTTTCCTGTAATTCTATCAGTAAAAATTTTACCTAAAGCCTGACCTGTTTTTACTTTATCTCCATTACCAACATAAACACTTTCTAAATTATTATATATAGAAATATAATTTCCGTGTCTAATTAAGATAGACTTCTTTCCTTCTGATTGGGTCTGAATTGCTAAAACTTCTCCATTAAAGATAGACTCGGCATTTGTTCCTTTATTGGTTGCTATGTGAATACCTGTACTATTTATATAATTTCCTGAATAGATCGGGTGGGGCTGTTTACCAAATCTTCTAATGATAAGACCACTATCTACAGGCCACGGAAGTTTCCCTTTATTTTGCTCAAATTTTGCTGCCAATTCTTTTGCCTCAGGAGTTAACTTAAAACCTTTCGATTTTTTTGCTCCTTTAGCGGCATTAGATTTAGCAATGGCTTCTTTAATTATTTTATCAATTATTTTTGAAATTTTCTTTTCTTCTTGTTGTTTTTGTTGGAGGCTTTTCTTGTATTTTTTCTCCTTCTTTTTAATCTGAGAAATTAATTTTTTCTGATCTAATTTATCAAGTTCAACTTTGAAGATTTGATCTTGTTCGTTTGATAGTAGTGTATCTTTTAATTGTTTTTGAAAAAATAAAGAATCTTTTAATTGTGATACCTGATTAGATACCATGGCTAATTCCTCTCCTTGTTTTTTTCTGAAAGATGCGTACTGCTTCATATATTTAACTCTCTTGTAAGCTTGATAAAAGCTTTCAGAAGAAAATAAAAATAAGGTTCTGCTTTGCTGAGACTTACTCTTATAAGACTTATAAATCATAGCAGCATAATCTTTCTTAAGAGCTACTAATTTTTCATCTAACTCTTTAATTTCTTTTTCATAGAGAACTATTTCAGTAGATAAAGATTGTACTTCTTTGTTTATGGTTGAAATATATTTTTCTCTAACTGTAATTTTTTGATTTAAATATTTTAAATCTTCAAGAGCATTTTTTTCACTTTTTTTTGTATCAAAAAGCAACTTATTAACCATTTTAATTTCTCTTTTTATTCTATTTCTATCTTTTTCTAACTGCTTTCTTGATTTTTGTTGAGCAGTAATAGTTATAGAAACTAATAGAAATAATAAAAAGGATATGAATGGCTGTTTTCTTATCATTAAAATTTAATTAATTTATAACCTGACGGTATTCTGAATGGAATACTGATTTGTTCATTTAAAACTAAAGATTTAAACTCTATACCTACAACCGTAAAATTATCTTTATTTTCCAAAGCTTTAATTACAATTTTTTTAGGAATTAGTTGCTCTTTAATTTTCTGGTAATTTCCATATTGAATTTGTAATATTTTGCTATCCTTAAATGAATTTAATAATTGCTTGTTTAATGAGAAATTTACTGGATTAAAAAAAAGAGACAGCTTGTATAAGTCCGATTGATCTTTGGGAATTAATTTATACAATCCTTCACTAACTTCAGAGAGGTATTTAGCTTTTGTTAAATCTAAAATACTTTCTCCAATAAGTAAATTTTGAAGCTGTTTAAACGTTACTTTAGTTCCCAACATTTTTTCTAAAAGAGAGAAATCTCCTTTAAAATAGCGTTTGTTTATAGGGGAATAGTAACTAAAAGAACTAGGAGTTATTTTAGCTCTAAATACATTAATAAGTTTAGAACCTTTAATCCATATAATGGAATCTTTGAGAATTCTGAGAGTTACTTTGAGATTAACCCGAGTACTTTTACCTTTATTTTTGACCGAATAAGAAACTTTCAATTTAGAGTCTAGCGTATTAGCGACAAACATTGTAGCATTGTGTTTCTTAATAATTCGTTTGGAAGAGATATTTTTTAACCCTTTAGTTCGAACAAGTTCTCTTTTGCTTTCACATGAAACCAACACTAGTAAAAAGAATAAGAAGCTAATTATTCTCATGTTATATTTTTAATTTTTTAATTTTATTTTCAAATTCAATTACCTTTTTATTGTTGCCTAAACTAGAATATACTTTTGCTAAAATACTATAAAATTGAACTTCTAGTGCAGGGTTTTCTATTACAAAATCTAAGCCTATTTCTAAAACAGCAATAGCTTCATCAAATTGTTGTTGCTGAGACAAAAACTTAGCTCTAGAAAGATATGAAAATGGTTGAGCAGGAAAAAGAGTAACAGCCAACTTACTATAGTTATCTAAAATTTGACTGTTAGTAAACTCAGCTAATTCAAGTATTCGATTTAATATACTAAATGAAGGCTTATTTTCATTAAAATCAGAAATTAATTTATCTAGATCCTTGTGGTCATTTTTTAATTTGACAGGTTTCATAGATAACTCCAATTTCTCCTTAAGCCTTTGCAGTTTTTGATGTAACCCTTTTTCTTGTTCTAATAAATAGATTAATGAAAGTGCTTTATTGTTTTGCCTATTTAGATGATATAAATAAATTAAAGATTCTCTATAATAGGGGTCTAACTCAACAATTTTTAATTGAACTTTAATGGCTTCCTCATAATTTCGATCTTTTTTGAGAATGGAACCAAAATGAAGTAACATCCAAATATTGGACGAATCTTGTTCTAAAGCCTTTTCAATAAATTGTCTAGCTTCTAGCGTTTGATTTAGTAATAAGTAATTTTTAGAAAATTCAAAATAAATGGTTTTATTACCGGGAGATAGCTTGTCACAAATTTCTAGGTCCTGAATAGCTTTTTGGTAGTTTCTTATTGATTTATTTGAGAGTGATTTAAAAAAGTACTCCTGAAATTTAATCTCTTTTTCTTCTGAAAGATTTGTAGACTTACCAATATTTTCTTGAGATAGAGAACTAAAAGGATTAAACAATAGTACCAAACAGACAAAAAGTCCAATCCTTATAATCATCTTTACTTATTATTAGGTCAATTCTGAGTAATCACCTATGCTTACAGAAGTAAAATTACCGTTGTATGTTGCATGGTTACCTATCATAGCATTATCTAAAGTAGCGTTTGAAATTTTTACATTTGTTTGAATTAAAGAATTAGAAATTTCAGAATCTGTCACCAAACTATCTTCTCCTATGGACACATATGGACCAATTGTTGTGTTTTTTAGAACCACATTTTCTCCAATAAAACAAGGTTGTATAATTTGAGAATTTTCTATTGTAGCAGTTTTAGCCACAAGATTATTTCCTTTATCAAATTCAAACCCTAATATTTTTTTATTAGTATCTACGGTTGGGTCTTTTTTCCCACAATCCATCCATACATCAACTTTCCCCGGTAAAAATTTAGCACCATCTTGTTTGAGTGTCTCTAAAACTTCTGTTAATTGAAATTCACCTGAAGGTCTTATATCATTATCTATAAGATATTGAATCTCTTTAGAAAGCTTGTCACCATCTTTAAAGTAATAAATACCTATTATTGCTAAATCTGAAACAAATTTTGTTGGTTTTTCTACAAAATCTGAAATAAATCCATTGTTTAATTTTACAACTCCAAATGCACTTGGATCTTCAACTTGTTTCACCCAGATAGCTCCATCTGCTTCTGCATTTAATGTAAAATCTGCTTTAAACAACGTATCCGCAAAAGCAACAACACAAGGACCAGTCAGAGATTCTTTAGCACAAAAAATTGCGTGAGCAGTACCCAAAGCTTCTTCTTGGACATATACAGACCCTTTTGCTCCAAGCTCCTTTGCTATCATTAATAATTTTTCTTTTGTATTACTGGGAAACCCTTTTGCTGATGGCCCAATTATAAAAGCAATTTCCTCTATTGGTTGATTCACTACAGAGGTAATATCTTCTACTAATCTTTGAACAATTGGCTTTCCTGCTATTACAGTTAAAGGTTTTGGAATGGTTAGGGTATGAGGTCTCAAACGAGATCCAATTCCTGCCATAGGGACGATTATTTTCATGTATATTTTTTTTGTTTTTTGGTCTAGCAATATACCACTAATTGATTGTGAAAAAGAGGAATCTCTTTAAATTCCTTTTGGAATTGAATCAATTAAATTCTTTGTGTACTCAGATTTTGGTGTTTTATATATGGTATCTGCATCATCTATTTCTTCAATTTTTCCTTTATTCATCACCACTAGTTGATCAGACATGTACTTAACAACTGATAAATCATGTGAAATAAAAATATATGAAAAGTTAAAAGTTGATTTTAATTCATTTAATAGATTTAGCACCTGTGCTTGAACAGAGACATCTAATGCCGAAACTGATTCGTCACAAATAATAATTTTAGGTTTTAACGCGATTGCTCTAGCAATTCCTATTCGTTGTCTTTGCCCTCCTGAAAATTCGTGAGGGTACTTATTAAAATGTGCTTCCTCTAACCCAACTTTTTTTAATAAATCTATTACATATACTTTTCTTTCCCTATCATTAGTTAAAATACCATGCACGGTCATAGGCTCAAGAATAGCATTTCCAATGGATATTCTTGGATTAAGAGACGAGAATGGATCTTGAAAAATAATTTGAATTTCTTTTCTTAAATTTTGCAAAGCTGTTTTTGATAAATGAGTAATATCTCTTCCTTTGTAAAATATTTTCCCAGAGGTTATTTTTTCTAAGTGCATAATTGACCTCCCCAAAGTTGTCTTACCACATCCAGACTCTCCAACTAATCCAAGTGTTTCTCCTTCGTATAACTTAAATGAAATAGTATCTACTGCTTTTATAACTGACCTTTTTAGTGAATCCAACACTTGTGTTAAAATATTTTTTTAAATCAACTATTTCTAACAGTGGTTTTAGTCCATAAATTTTACGGTGATAAGTATCTCTCTCTTTCTTTGTATAAATGTCCGTGAAAATTCTATTTTTTATAAAATCTTTTACGGTGGGAAGTTTTTTTAATCGTTGATTTAAATTAGGCTTGGAATTAATAAGTCCTTTCGTATAGTCATGTTGTGGGGTATGAAAAATATCAGTTGTATTTCCTTTTTCAACAATCTTTCCCTTAAATAAAATAATTACATCATCTGCTATTTCAGAAACTAATGACAAATCATGTGAAATTAAAAGGATACTCATCTTGTTTTCCTTTTGTAATTCTTTCAAAAGCAATATAATCTCTTTTTGAACTGTTACATCTAGTGCTGTTGTAGGCTCATCCGCAATTAACAAATCTGGTTTACATGCTATGGCAATAGCGATCATAACACGTTGTTTTTGACCTCCACTTATTTGATGGGGGTAAGAGTTAAAAATTCTATCTGGTAGTGGTAGTTTTACCTTTTGAAAAAGAGAAATAACTTCTTGGTAAATTTCTTTTTTATTTAAATCTGTATGCTGTTTCAAAACTTCAGCTACTTGACTCCCACATGTTAAAGTAGGGTTTAATGAACTCATAGGTTCTTGAAAAATCATCGCAATTTTATTGCCTCTAATTTGTTGAAATTCTTTATTTGAAATTGTTAAAAGATTTTTTTCATCAAAAAAAATAGTACCCTCTTGAATAGTATTCTTAGGTAAGAGTCCTAAAACTGCCAATGAAGTAACTGATTTTCCACTACCAGACTCTCCTACAATGCCCAGAATTTTATTTTCCTTTAAGTTAAAGGATATATTTTTTACAACCTCGTTTTCATCTTTATCAGATAAAAATT
>FUWD013180275.1_pt1 | contig 24178 bp, 24 predicted proteins | sample 1063281 | NCBI WGS metagenome assembly FUWD01 (sample SAMEA79048168, study PRJEB19326) | metagenome | biome: marine | reverse complement strand
GGAGCTGAAACTGTTGCTACAGGAACTAAAACAGCATCTACAGCAATAACTGGAGCAAAAGCAGTTTCCACATCTGCTACTGCTGCAAAAGCATTGCCTGCATCAGGAGTAATTAAAAAAGTTTCTCAAAAAATAGTTTCTGCAAAAGCACTTAAAGAAATTATTAAAAATGTTGCAGCTAAAAAGTTATCAAAAATAGCAGCAAGTAAAATTCCTATCGCTGGAGCATTAGTTGGTGCTGTTGCAAGTGCTATGTATGCAATGGAAGGTGATATGACTGGTGCTACTGCTGCACTAGGTTCAGCTGCATTAGGTGCAACTGGTGTTGGAGCTCCTGCCGCATTAGCTATTGACATATTATTAATAGCAAGAGAAGTTTATAAAATAGCATATGGTCTTTTACCAGATAATGATCCTGATTTTAAAAAAAGATTCTCAGATATTAAAATAGCTGTTACGCAATATATTAATGAATGGTTAGCTTCTAAAAAAGATTTATGGGAAGAAACAAAAACAACTCTTAAAACAGTTGCTGCAACTATTATTCCTGGATTTGCATTTTTTAGTAAATTAACTGAAAAAGCACCACCAAAAACACAATTAAATACAAAAGTTCCAACAATTGAAACTAATCCAAATGAATCTTATTTTAGTAATTTTATATCAAATGCTAAAACTAAAATAAGTGATTTTGGTTCTAGTATTAGTAATACTGTCGGAGGAGCTGTTAATGATATAGTTTCTGGAGCTGGTGATGCTTTACAATGGAGTAAAAATCTTTTAGTTTCAAAAGCTGATGTTCAAAAAGCACTTCAACTTGCATCAACTAAAACAGGTGTACCATTTGATATTCTTGCTAAAATAGCAAATATAGAATCAGGATTTAATCCAAGCGCAAAAGCAGGAACATCTTCAGCTGGAGGTTTATTTCAGTTTTTAGATAGTACTTGGGCAACAATGATGAAGCAACATGGTGCTGAACTTGGATTAAAAGGAAATGAATCAAAATTTGATCCTGTAGCTAGTGCATTACTCGGTGGTGCTTATATAAAAGATAATATGAAATCAATGCAAAGTGTAAAAGCTGCACCAAATGCAACAGATGTTTATATTGCTCACTTTATGGGTGCTGGTGGAGCTAGATCGTTTTTAGGTGCAATGGGAAAAGATCCAAGTGCTAATGCAAGTGCATTTTTTCCAGCAGCTGCTAAAGCTAATAAAAATATATTTTTTACTAAAGATGGACAACCTAGATCATTACAAGCAATATATACATTATTTCAAAATAAATTAGGTGATAATGGTACTGCTACATCTATTATGTCAAATAATCAAAGTGCTACAGGTGGAAGACCTGTTAATGTACCACCTAGTACAAGTAATTTAGGAAAAGGTGGACCAACTGGACCAAATAGAGCAGGTGGACAAAATCCGCCACAATCAAATGGTGGTGGAGGAAGTGGAGGAAGTTTCTTTAGTGGAATTTCTAATGCTTTTTCAAGTGCAGGATCAGTCGTAAGCAATTTTGCAACTAATTTAGTAGAAGGTGCTAAAGGTGCATTTAAATCAGGTAATACACCTGGTTTAACTGTAGCAGGTGGTCAAACAAAAGGAATGAATCCAAATTTTCTTGATAATATTTCAGCAATGTCTAGAGAGTTTTATGGAAAATATAAAAGAAATCTTGTAATGACATCTGGTTATAGAAGTTCAGAAACACAAGCGGCATTATATAAAGATGCTGTAGCAAAATATGGCGCAAATGCTGGATCATATGTTGCGCCTCCTGGAAGATCATTACATGAAAAAGGAATAGCAGCAGATATTAACTTTAGTTCAAGTTTGAAAAAAGATATTGATTTAGCAGATAATACTGGATTACTTGCAAAATATGGTTTATATAGACCACTTAAAAATGCAAAAAGTCAAGAACATTGGCATATTGAACCTATTGGATCAAGAAAAGGATCAGATAAAAATGCGGCAGGAGATGGTTTAAATAATCCTGCTGCTAAACCAACACCAAAAGCTTTAACTGAAACTAAACAAGAAATGAAACCAAAACCGGCAACAAAAACAGCAGATACAAAATCAATTAAACCTAATCCAGAAGCTGTTAAAAAACAAAAAGAGTTGTTAAAACCTGTAACTAATAAATGTAATAAAGAACAAGCTGTTAATACTAATTCTAAATCATTAGCACAAGGAACAAAGTCAAGAGAAACTGAAGGTTCACAAACTAAAGATGCTGGCGCTAAAATTATTAATATAAATAATACAAATTCTAGCGAAAAACAAAGCGGTTCTGCAAAAGAACTTTTTAGAGAAGGAAAAATAAATAAATAATTATGGCAAATAAAACAAAAACAACAGGTACTCAAACCGCTGCACAACTGTCAACTCAATCTAAATATGCAACAAATTATAGATATTTAGGTGTTTATGGGACAGAAAAAAATGTTCAAAGTGGTAATATGGCTATTATTTTTCAAGTAAGACAACTAAAAGATTTTAAAAATTTAGCAGAGTTTACAGAAGCAACAAAGAAAACTATTGAACTTTTTGGTAATGCAGATGTAAGTGAAGCAGCAAAAAGTTCACTTGAAAAAAAATCAAGTATTATATCTAATATAGTACTTCCTTTGCCAAATTCATTAAGTGAAAGTCTTTCTCATGGATGGCAAACAACACAAGGTATTCAAGCAGGTGCTGGAAAATCAATATCAAGTATTTTGGAAGGTGTTACAGGAATAGATCCAAATGTCGCTATTGGTCAAGCAGCTAATTTAACAGGTTCAAGAGCACCAATAGTTGATCCAAGTTATTTTCAACAATATAGTGGAACAGAACCAAGAAAATTTTCATTTTCATGGGAATTAGTTATTCAAACAAAAATTGAAGCACAAAAAATTTTTGAAATAATTCAAAAATTTAAACAATATTCTGCGCCTGAAATAATGGCATCTAATGCTATTTTAAAAGCACCAAATTATTGGGATATAAAAATTGGTAATAAATTATTACAAACATCAATGAATATTCAACATTCTGTTATTACGCAAGTTGATGTAGATTATGCTGGTTCAGGATTAATGGATATGTATTTTGATGGAACTCCAAAATTTTTAAAATTAACAATTGGATTTGCTGAAATTAAAGCTATTACTAGAGCTGATTTTGCAGCAGTGCCTGTTACTGGAGTTAAATAATGAAAAATGAATTTTATAATTTTAATTATACAGATTATGATGGAGTACAAGTTAAAGATTTTGCTTTTCAAACAAAAAATGAAATTTTAGCATCTCTTCCAGAAGCTAATGACCCTTATTATATAACATATATTCAACTTGAACAAAATCAAACATTTGATATGGTTTCAGATATATTATATGATAGTACAGATTATTGGGATTTATTAGCTGCATTAAATGATAAAGATCCAATTCAAAATTTATTTTTTCTGATGAAATAATTCATAATTATGGTATTAATATGACTAATCTTTATGAAGAAAAAGTTAGTGAACAACAATTACCACAATTTGTTAGAAATATGCTTTTAAATAGATATACTCAAAAAGGTATTGAATTAAATGATGATAATAAATTTATTAAAGTAGTATATCCGACTAAATTAAGAGATTTTTTAAAAGTTTTAAGAGATAATAATATAATATAAAGGAAAAAGTGTGAAACAAAATTTATTTGACATTGGTTCAGAGTTAAATTCTTGTAAAATAACAATGCCAAATTTTGATTTTTTAGCAGAATCTTTATTTGACATTGAAATAAAATGGAATTTTAATGAATTACAATCTGAAGCTGTTTTTACAATAAATGATAAAAGTGATTTTCTTCAATCATTTAAAACATATAAAGTAGAAGATAATATAGTAAAATTTTATATTGAAGATAAAAGAATAGATCCTAATACTAAGAAAAATTCTATTTTTGAAAAACCATATGTTATAACACAAATTATAGAAGTTAAAGATGATGAATCAAAAAATAAATCATACCAAATAAAATGTATTGATCAGGTATCATATATATTAAAAAATACATATTTTTCAAAAGGATATAAAAATACAAAATTATCTGAAATAATACAAGATCTTTTTATTAAATATAAAATTAAAGATTTTATTTCTAAAGAATCAGAAATCAAAATTAATGACTCTAAAGAAATACCTAAAAATTTAGTTATTCCTTCACATATTTCATTATATGATTTTTTAATGTATCAATGTAATCAAGAAGGATATATATTATATCAAGACAAATTTGGAATTTATGGTAAACATATAACAGAATTATATGTAGACAAATTAAATAAAGTAGATGCAACAAAAACTTTTAAACAAGATGTTGATAATCCGGCATATGAATTTAAAATTGGTAATGTTACAGGTTCATTTAATAATAATTTTTTGAATTTAGAAAATCCAACAACAATAACATATGTTTATAACCCATTAAATAAATCAATTATAGAAAAGAAACAAAATTTTAATGAGATTTATTCTAAAATAAATTTTACAAATTCTAATGAATCTTATATACAGAATACAACTGGAGAAAATTATAATGTAGGAGAAGTTAATTTATCTGATAATGCACTTATAAAGAAAACATACTTAAATTATTTAAAAAATAATAAAGCTGATTTAATAATAACTGGAAGTCTTGCTGGAAATAAATTACTTGAATTAAGAGATATTCAAATTATTGGAAGTACAAATACAGCAGATGGTTTAACAAAAGGAAATGAAACTTTAAATGGAAATTATTTAGTTTTATCAATATCTGATAAAATTTTAAATAACAAATTTATTCAAAATATAATTGTTGGTAGAATAAATAATACTAATAAAAAATAAAGGTTTAAAATGATTGATACAAATTCTAACACACTTTTCAGAGGTATTGTTGAAGATAATAAATCTCCAAATAAAGATGGAAGATTACGTGTAAGAATTTTTGGAGTTCATTCACAAGATAAATCTTTAGTTCCAACTGATACTTTACCTTGGGCAGAAGTTATGCAATCTTTAGCATTTGGGTATGGTTCTGGAACAGGTATTACATCAGTTCCAAGAACAGGAACTTGGGTATTTGTTATTCTTGAAAATGATAATCCAAATAATCCTATTGTAATTGGTGCAATTAATGGTAAAGCTGATTCATTAACAGAATATCAATTACCAATGGCGGCAAGAGCAGGATATCAAGATGTTAATGGTTTAGCTATGTCTGGTTATCCTGATAATCATGTTATTGAAACACTTGCAGGACATATTATTGAAATTGATGATTATGCAACAACTCAAAGAATAAGAATTTGTCATACAAACGGTAATGAAGTTCTTTTAAATGATGATGGTATTCATATTACATCTATTGCAAATAGAAATGAAGTAACATCTGGAAAATATAATCAAACTGTTCTTAATACTATAGAAATAAATGCAAACGGATCTATTTCTATTAATACATCTGGTTCAATGAATTTAACATCTAATGGTGTTACAAATATTCTTGCTAACAATGATGTTAACTTAAAATCAGATGGTGTTATAAATGTAAGTTCAACAAGCCATACAAATGTTAATGTAGGTGGAAATGCTACAGTTGATGTTGTTGGAAATATGTCAAGTACTGTACATGGAAATAGCACTAGTTCTGTTACTGGTACAACAGCAATTACTAGTACTGGTGCTTGTTCTTTAACTGCTCAAGCTGGATTAACTGCTGATGTTACAGGTACAACAAATGTTACAAGTTCTGGTGCAATGAAATTAAAATCTTCTTCAACAGCACAATTAGAAGGAACAGTAATAACATTAAAATCAAGTTCAAATACAATGGTGATATAAAATGGGATTAATAACTATACCAGGAGCTTCTGCTCTTACAACTTTACCAAAATTAAATATTACGCAACTTACTTCTACTATTACAGATGTACCTAAAGTACCTACATTTAATTTTGATAAACAATCACTTAATGATTTAAGTAAAATTAAACAAACTAGTTTAAAGAAAAATACAAATTATCTTGATAGTGTTAAATCACAACAAGATAATCTCAAAAAACAATTAACAACTGATGTAGCAGCAAAACAAAAAGCTTTAGTTCCTACGGCACCAAGATTAGAAGTTGCTATTCCATCGGTTCCAGGTGCAGGTGGATTACCAATTCCAAAAGCATTTACATGTACACCAAATTTTGATGAAGTTATAGCTGCTATCGGTAAAGCAATAGATCAAGTTAAATCATATATTCCGCCAATACCATCAGCTTCGTTTGATTTACCAAAATTACCAAAGATTCCAAAGTTTCCATCAATTGATGATTATTGGAAAATGATTCCTGCTAAATGTAGAGATAAACTTAAAAAAACACATCCAAATCCAACAATACCTGAATTAATTTTATTAATGAATTCATGTAAAGATCTTTTGCCGCCTATTCCACCGACACCACCTATTCCTGGTTTAGAGGCACTTAAAACATTTTGTAAACCACCTGTTGAAGCACCAGCAGCTAACGTTCTTTTACCAAAAGTTAAAACAGAAACAGTAACACATTCAGAATTAGATTCATCTGGAAATCTTATTCAAACAACAACAACTGTTTCAAAAGTTGAAGCACCAATGGATAAAGCTAATATTAATGATACAGCACAAGTAAAAATTTTAGGCGAAGCTAGAAGACAACAAATTGTAAATGATTTTATTATAGAAATTCAAGAAATTTTAGATTATCTTCCAACACTAGAATCATATATATCTGATGAAATTGAATTTCAAGCTAAATATACTGATGTTAATAATCATCCATTTTCATCAACAGGTTGGGCTGATGTATTATCAGAATATCAAACTATTCAATTTAATTTGAAAAAAGCATATACTAAAATAAATTTATTCTTTTATAAAGAATTTAAAGCAATTCTTGAACAAAATTCAGGAAATGAAGAAGCTGTAGCAATGGTTAAACTTTTTGATTTAGCTGAAACTGAAGCAGCAAAAGATTCAAAATTTGATTATATAAAAAGTAAACCATTCATTACTGCAGATTACTATGGTGAATTATATGCGCCAAGTCATTTAAAAAGTTTTGCATCTACTTTAAAAACAAAATATAATAATATTATTCAATTTGCTTTTAAAGGTGACTTTGGAGAAAATAGTTCTATTTGGGCACCATTTAGTTCAACTTATTTTGATTTAAATTTAGAATTTTATCAAAAATATTTTGATGATTGTAAATGTGAAGTTTGGAAAAATGCAGGTGGTGAAAATGCATTTGATATTCTTTGTACTAAAAAATATAGTAATTCTATTAAACAATTTGCAACAGATATGGTTATTAAAAAAGGAATATTTTTAGATGATTATGCACCAACAAAAATATTAGATCCTTATACAAAATATAATTTTAAAACGGTTAAAAAAGATTTTTCAGTTAAATGGATTGAAGTTCAAGTTAAAATATTAATTGAAGAACTTCAAAAATCTTTACCACCACAAGGATAACATATGAAAAAATTAGTTCTAGATAGAGATCCATCAACAGATAATTCTTGGACTCTTACACATGTTAATGCCTCAAAAACAAGTACATGTACAATGAATGGAAGATTATTTGTTCTTGATGGTGATTCTTGCGATGAATATAAATTAAAACCACAATTAACCGAAACATGTATTCCTACTGTTCAAGGTTCAGGTGGAGTAACTATTAATAATAAAAAATTGGTTTTAGATGGTGACCCTCTTTCTTGTGGAGATACTATAACAGGAACCGGACCAGCAGCAATAATAATATTAGGAGAATAGAAATGGAAATGACATATACGGATTTAATAACTCCAAAAAATTTAAGTAATTTAGTTATAAATGAAATACATGATGATGTTGCAATTTCAAATAGTTTAAAAAATATTTTTTCAACACCAAAAGGTTCACTTCCTGGTAAACCTTATTTTGGAACAATATTACATACAATGCTTTTTGAACCAATTGATGCAATTACAGAAGAAATAATGATTAGTATTATTAAAAATGAAGTTGCTAAATTTGAACCTAGAATATCAATAGTTGAAATAACTTTTGATAACTTACCAGAATATAATAAGATGGTAATTAATATTGAATATGTATATAAAAGAAAAGAAGAAGTAGTAATTTCTTCAACAGCCATTCCAATTAAAATATAATTAATATAAATAGTAATATAAAAATTACTAATTGGAAATAACACATGGCAACTATCATACCTTTCTCATTTGATGAAATCTATTCAGATATCGTAACAAAACTCGGAAATGACTCAGTATATGAAGGAAGTAATCTTTCTCAAATAGTTACTGCAATGTCATATTTAATTTCTTCTTTAAATATTAATACTGCAGCTAATATTAATGAAACATTTTTACCTTTAGCAAGAAAGAAAAAAATGTTCTTGAAACTGCTAGACTTCAAAGTTATGAAGGATTTAAGAAAAAATCTTATACTTATACTATAACACTAACATTAACTGAAACAATTCTTGAAGCAAACAAATATGTTATAAACAAATATGACAATTTTGAAATTCAAGGAAAAAACTTCTTATATGTTGGTGAAACACCTATAAATGTTTTTGGTGCATCAGGACATACTATTCAATTAATTGTTAAAGAAGGAACGTTATATTCTTATAATAATGATGAAGCACTTTATCAAACTATAGGAACAACAATATCAAAAACGAATGGAGAAGTTATTCCTAGAGGATTTATTGATATACCATATGAAAATGTTGAAAATGATGGAATAGAATTATTTTTAACATATACTAAAGATGATATTTCATATGTAGATCAAAAATGGATTCAATCTGATACAATGCTAGTTGATAAAGATTTTATTTTTAATAAAAAATTTATTAGAAAAGATGACTTAACTTTTAAAACACCTAGATGTTATTTTAAAGTTGGTGGAATTGGAAATGATCTTCCTAGTACAACAATTGTAAAAGCTAATGTTATTCAATCTTTAGGAGTTGATGGTGGAATTCAACAAAATGATGATGGAACTTGGCCTGAAGCTACATTTAAAATTGAATTGTTAAATATTGATATAACTTATGAATTATTAACATCTGGTGCAAATGCAGAGTCAACAGAATCTATTAGAACTAATGCACAATTATTTAATAATACTGCAAATAGAGTAATTTCACCAATTGATTATATTTCTTTTTGTAATTCACAAGCTACAATTAGAGGTTCAAGAATTTGGGGAGGAGACGAAGAAACTCCATATAGACCAGGAGAAGTTTGGTTTTCATTACTTCCAACTACATATTTAAGAACATTTTCAAGATCTGATGATGGAAGAATATTTACATTAGATAATACATTAAATACAGCTGCAAATGCTAATTGGTTTTTAGAAAATGCTGAAATTTCAAATCCTCAAGATCCAAATAATCCAGGATTATGGGATATATTAGAATATTATAAAGTTCCTACTTTAAGATATATTAATAGAAGTCCTTTGTTTTTAGATTGTGATTTTGGAATTAAAATATTAAAATATAATACTATTAAATCTGAAGTTGAAATAAATTTAGCAGTATTTGATGTTATAGATAATTATTTTAAAGAAAATGGTTCATTTGATTTAATGGGTGAAGATGTTTCATTTATGGAACAATTTAATGCTGAATTTTTTATAACAAATCTTATTAAAAGAATTAATGAGCAAACAACAGATGCATCTGGTTTTACAATTGATTTATTAAATTCATTTACAATTTATGACCATAATTTATGTTTAGAAACATATGATAATAGTTATGGAACAGGAGTAGTTTTAAATGATGCTCATTTTGATGTAAGTTTAACTTTAGAAGCACCTTTTGAAGGTATATTTGATAATGATGGATATTTAATTATTGATAGATTACCAAATATTAATGCTCAAGATGTAACATTTTTAAGTACAGGAACTGCACCATATGATATAACAGGAGATATAACATTAGATACTACAGATGTAATTAATGTTGATTATACAGAATTATCTTATATAACAATGCCTATTATTTTTACAGAAGATAGTATAGAATATATTATAGGTAAATATGAAATTTTTAAAGGATTTAAAGATTCAATAAAAATTACATTCTTTGTTAAAGAAGATATATCAGGACATCAATCAACTGCTACAGGTGTTTATGCAGCAAGTCCATTAGTTCATACAATGTTTACAGTTCCTAAAAAAATGAATATTGAATTTTATTCACCAAATTTTAGAGTTCTTAAAAATACAGTACCAAGATTAAATTCGGTGGAATTCTATGCTTAAAGAATTATTTTATCTACTAATACCAGATAATATTAAAAATATTGAAATTTATAAAAAATTATAGATATTTTCATAGATCATATAGAGGAAAAATCTTCTGTATCTATTGATGTTAATAATATTTTTAGAATGTCTGATGAACAATATAAGTTAGCATTTATGCAAACATATGCTAAAAGTTTTTATGAAGTTCTTAAAACAATTAAAACTTCAAATTTAGTTGGTGCTCAAGAATTTGAAACAGGTGGAACAATGTATCCATCTATTGCATTGCATAAAATGATGTCACCTGAACAAATTCATTTAATTAAAAAGTTTGGAGAAAATAAAGGTTCAAAAGTTGCTATTGAATTTGTTAATAATTTAATAGAATCTTTAAATACTGCTCCATTAAACTTTAAAAGAATACCATTTGAAATGGAAACAGTTGATTTATTTCATTATAAAGCAAAAGGAAATTTATCAAAAGAATCATTTGAAAAATATGTTAAACCATTAGCACATCCAGTTGGATTTATATATGATTATGAACAAGGTCCAGATGAAGTTGAAGTTTTAAAAGATACATATAAATTTAGAATTAAATATAATGTAGCAGCTTTAACTATATTATATGCTAATGATTCTAAAACATATTCTTATTTGGAAAACGGATATACTGTAGTTGATATTAAACATGAAATTCTTCCTTTTTTGAGATATGATTTTAAAGGTAATCATATTATTCAAAACGAATTATTATTAAGAGTAACATTTGACAATGGCCATTATTTAGATCAAAGAACAAGATTTGATAAAACAACAGTTATTGAATATAATTCATCTGATGAAATTATAATGGATTATTCACAAGAAAATGATAACATTTATGTTAATTTAGAATATATAGAAAATGATAAATTTTTTCCAGATTCAAATATTTTAACAAGTATAAATGAAAATAATCCAATTTCAACAATTCAAGAAATTAAAGATATTAATCAATTATCAATTTATGGTGAACCAGGATTAATTTATACAAGTGCAAAAGCAAGTAATTCAAATTGGAATGATTTATATGAATTTACATATGGATTTGGAACTAGACATTATCAATTTGAAACAGTAAGTTGCGATGATTATATAAATATAAGAAATATATGTAGAGATAGCGATCTAAATTTTAAAATAGAGAGAGAATAATGAAAGAAACATACACAGGATTAAAAGGAATTTTTAAAATTCAAACTCATGATAATAAAGGAAATTTATTAGATGAATATGAAGAAAAAATTTAATTGTTGATGCAGCAAGACCAAATTTAGCAAAATTAATAGGAGGATTTTCAACTGGAACTCCTATTAATAAATTTGTAATTGGAACGAGAGGCCATGTTGATAATGGCGGAACTTATGATATTTTAATTCCTAAAACAGTTGTAAATGGATTAGATGAAACAAGAACAGAATTATTTTCTGAAGAAGAAGATATGTATTCTTATTCAATTAATTTTCAAGGTACAGGATCAAGTAATGGTAATAGAAATGTAATTTCAGAAACAGATATTGCTGTTGTTGCAAATACACTTTCAACAGTTAGTGTAACAAATAATACTAGAAGTTTAATTTATACTATTGTAATTCCGAGTACAGTTGCAAATAATTTATCTGGTCAAGGTGGAACAACTGCAGGAATTGCAGCATTTACTGAAGCAGGTTTTTATTCTGGAAGTACTTTATTTAATATAAAAACATTTCCTGCAAAAGTAAAAGAATTAGGAACAACAATTACAATAACTTGGACTTTAGAGTTCTAAAAATAAAAATTAGGGGAGTGTGGAACCTATGGGTATAGCAAAAAATTTTAAAGTAAAAAATGGTATTGAAGCAGGTAATACAATTACTGCTCCAGCATTTGTTGGTGATGGATCTGGATTAACTAATTTAGATACTGCAGATATTTCAACAGGAATTTTACCAGTTGTTAGAGGTGGTACAGGAACAAATACAAGTACTGGTACAGGAAATACAGTTTTAAGTATTTCCCCTATATTTACAGGAATTACAATTGTTCCAACTGCTGAACAAGATACAAATACAACACAAGTTGCATCAACGGCATTTGTAATTGGACAAGCGTCAGGAACAAATCCATTAATGTCTGGTTCTGTTGCAATAGGTACAAGTTTAAGATATGCAAGAGCAGATCACGTTCATCCAATCGACACTTCAAGATCTCCTTTAGCAGGAAATACAAGTTTAACTACTGTAGGTACAATAGGTACTGGAACATGGAATGCAACTACTATTGCAACTACAAAAGGTGGCACAGGTTTAACATCATTTACTGCCAATAAAGCAATATATGCTACAAGTACTTCTGCTTTAACATCTGGAACTTTACCAATTGTTGCAGGTGGTACTGGTTCAACAACAGCTACTGGAACAGGACAAACTGTTTTAAGTGCTTCTCCTATATTTACAGGAGTTCCAGAAGCTCCAACAGCTATTTCAAGTACTAATACAACACAAATTGCAACTACTGCGTTTGTTACAAATGCGTTAACAAATCTAGTCGCAGGAAATGTTGCAAGTGCAACAAAATTACAAACTGCTAGAACAATATCAATGTCAGGTGATGTTTCTTGGACTTCAAGTCCTTTTGATGGATCTGCTAATATATCAGGTGTTGGAACATTAGCATCAGTTGCTACAGCAGGAACGTATAGATCTGTAACTATTAATGCAAAAGGTCTTGTGACTTCCGGAACAAATCCAACAACATTAGCAGGATATGGATTAACAGACGCTGCTCCAATTGCATCACCAGTTTTTACTGGAAATGTTACTGGTTTAGGAATAAGTACAGGGACTTCATTTAATGGAATAACTGCTTTATCAAGTTCAAATCCATTAATGGATAGTGCAGTTGCAATTGGAACTTCAACAACAGTAGCAAGAGCAGATCACGTTCATCCAATTGACACTTCAAGATCTCCTTTAGCAGGAAATACAAGTTTAACTACTGTAGGTACAATAGGTACTGGAACATGGAATGCAACTACTATTGCAACTACAAAAGGTGGTACAGGTTTAACGTCATTTAATGTTAATGGTGCTTTATATGCTACTAACGCAAGTACTTTAACAACTGGAACTTTACCAATTGCTGCTGGTGGTACAGGAACAACATCAAGTACTGGTTCCGGCGCAGTTGTACTTGTAACTAGTCCAGGATTACAAGGTACACCAACAACACCTACCGCTACAGTAGGAACAAATACAACACAAATTGCTTCAACTCAATTTGTTTCAACTGCTGTTGCAAATACAGTCGCAGGAAATGTTGCAAGTGCAACAAAATTACAAACTGCTAGAACAATAGCAATGACAGGAGATGTTTCTTGGACTTCAGGTTCTTTTGATGGAACTGGAAATGTTACTGGAACTAGTGCATTGGCAAATTCAGGCGTAACAGCAGGAACATATAATAGAGTAACAGTAGATGCTAAAGGTAGAGTTACTGCTGGAGATAATGTTCTTACAAATAATGCAACTGCAACTACACAAAGTGCAAATAATAATTCAACATTAATAGCAACAACTGCATATGTAGATAATAAATTTAGCTGGGTTAATAATGTATTAACTATTCAAGTTGCACCGGGTGTTTGGAAACAAATTTTTCCACCGGTTTACTCTTAATAAATATAATAAAAGGAAAAAATAAATGGCTTTTGTACCCTCTAATGAAGAAATATTATCAAAAGATGAAATTGTCTGGATCTCTAATGGAGAAGCAGGCGATGAATCAGTAACTAATAGACCAATTAATAATGTTGCTAACTTTACAAATTCTGTTAAAGAATATGCAATTTTTAGTGATCCAACTAAAAAAGGATTAACTCAACAAACAATTTCATATCCTTTAAATTTAAATTCATATTTAGGATTATCAGGTGGTGAAACAGGTGGATTAAGATTTATTAATAATCTTGGTGATTCAAATGATAGTGCAAAGATTTCACTTTCAAATGATGGAACAGGAAATCAATTTTTTAAATTTTCATCATTAAATGATTCTGGTGATCAAATTCATTTAGAAGTTCCTCATAAAGATTCTGTTAAAGTTTTAATTAATGATGGCACAACTACAACAATTAATCAATTATGGCATTCAGGAAATGGTGGATTAGATTCTGGATTAGATGCAGATAAATTGCAAGGACAATATCCAGATTCATTTAATTCAATTAATACTGTTGTAAAAAGAAATTCATCTGGAAATTTTGCAGCCAATATAATAACAGCTAATAAATTTGAAGGAAATTCTACAAATGTTACAGGTGTTATTGGAGTAACACACGGTGGAACAGGGTTTAATGTTTATACATATGGAGATATGACATTTGCAAATAGTGATTCAACATTAGAAAAAATTTCTATAGGAAATGCAAAAGAATATCTAGTTAGTACTGGTAAAGGATCAGCTCCCATTTGGAAAAGAATTGAATCTTCTGATTTACTTGATGATACTGTTATTCAACCAAAAAATGGTGGAACAGGAACAATAGGATTAACTGGTATTTTATTTGGAAATAATCAAAATGCATTTACAGTTGCTTCAAGTACGCAAATATCTTCTGCAATAGGTTCAACATATGTTCAAAATGCAAACTATGCAACTGTTGCAGGAGCTATAGTAGCTGGTGGAACATATGTAGGTACATCATTTAATGAAATAACTGGTTTATCAAATTCAAGTCCATTAATGGATGGAACTCTTACTATAGGAACTTCAACTTCAGTAGCAAGAGCAGATCATAGACATCCAAGTGATACAACTAAAGCAAATTTATCTGGTGCTGCATTTACAGGTGTTATTTCAATAATTGATGGAACAGAATTGACGCCAGGAATAAGTTTTAAAGATGATACTGATACTGGATTATTTAGAACTGGTTCTGGAAATTTTTCAATATCTTGTAATAATACAAGTATAATTAATTTTACTCCATCAAACATTTCAATTCAAAAACCTTTATATGTTAATAGTTCTATAAGCGCACAATCTGGTTCATTTTCTGGATCAATAACTGGATCATCTGCGGTATTATCTGGAAACTTAGTAGTAAGTTCATCAAATGCTCAAGCAGGAGGAATTATTCTTTCAGATGATGGCGATATAGTAGATATGAATGATGGTTACTGTTCAATGAGATTTACAGCAGGTGTTATAGTAAAAAGTGGAAATAGAACAGGTGACGGAAGAATTTGGTTAAGAAGTGATGGTCAAATTTTAGCAACTAATAATATTATTGGTTACTATTCTGATGAAAGACTTAAAGAAAAAACAGGAATTATTGAAAATCCTATTGAAAAAGTAAAATCTTTAGAAGGTTTTTATTATAAAGAAAATGAAATAGCAAAAAGTTTTGGATTTAAAAATAATAATCAACAAATAGCTTTATCTGCACAAGATGTTCAAAAAGTTGTTCCTGAAGCTGTAAGTTTAGCACCATTTGATATGGAAATGGATGAAAAAGGAAATTGTAAATCAAAATCAGGTAATGATTATTTAACTGTTGATTATGCAAAAATGGTTCCACTTTTAATTGAAGCAATTAAAGAACAACAAAAACAAATAGAAGATTTGCAAAAAATCATCAAAGGATAGTAAAAATGTTACAATCATCTGGACAAATAACTATTAAAGAAATTGAAAATGAATTTGGTGGGAGTGCTCCCACTGCAATCAATGAATATTATTCAGCAGATGATGCAGTTCCTTCTTCTGGTCAAATAGCATTTTCAGATTTTTATGGCAAAGCTAAACCAATATTATATGATGTTACACAATATCAATGCATAGATCATTATGCTTCTTTATATTATGATGGAAATGGAAGACTTTATATTGAAAGTAGAGAACCAAGTGGAAATATACACACTAGACGTGGTGATTGCGGCGGATATTGTCAAGGACAAATTTGTATTTTTGCATTTAATAAATCACAAGGTAATACAATACATATAAATGCTTGGGTTTGGAATACATTACATTTTAATTTTGATTTAAATGTTAATACAGCTTGGCGAAGTAATTTTCGGTTTACAGATGGCGGAAGTGGTGCTCATATATACAGATTTAGAGTCCAAGGAAGAATTACATAAATTATAAATATTCTATAAATTATACTTAAAAAGGTAAAAGCATTGGCAAAAGAAAAAAGAATAAATTTTTATTTTATCAGATATAGATTATGGAAGAAATTTAGATGAAACAGTTAAAGGATGCTCATATATTAAATATGGAGATCTTGTTTCATCTGATATAGCTCTTAGACACAATATTGCAAATGTTCCAACTGAAGAACAATGGATTTTTTTAGAAGATCTTTGTTTAAAAATAATTGAACCGGTTTTTAATAATTACAGCAAATGTAATAATATAATAATAAAATCAGTTTTTAGAACTCCTATACTTTCCGCTATTATGGGAAGTAGCACATCATCTAATCATTGTAAAGGTCAAGCAGTTGATTTTTTAATTGAAAATGAATCTCTTATAGATGTATTTAAATATATTTGTAAAAATCTTATTTTTCATGAAATGATTGCAGAATATTTTCCAAATGGATGGATTCATGTATCTTATAGAGAAAATTCAAGAGCAAAAACATTAAAATTACACGATAAATCTCACAAAAACTTAAAAATAAATCTCGATTATATTTCTGAATTGTATTAATTTAATAAAAATTTAATACTTTTCTTGATATAATAAACTATCAAAAAATACAACAAACAAAGGATATGAATGAGTCTTAACTCTACAAAAATTCTAAACACTACAAATCTGATAACTGATAAAAACAAAGAAAAAATCTTCTTTGGTGAATATTCAGGCTTTCAAAGATATGATAACCCAAAATACAAATTCGCTGTTATACAAGAAGAGAAACAAAGAAATTCTTTCTGGAACCCTAATGAAATATCAATGACAAATGATGCTCAAAAATTCTTTGAGTTACCTGATTTTGCTCAAGAAGTAATGATAAGAATTTGGTTATTTCAAACACTAATGGATAGCGGACAAAACAAAGGTCTTGAAGAAGTTATTGCTTCTTTATGTACAAATCCTGAATTTGAAGCAATGTTCAAAACATGGGGATATTTTGAATTAATTCATTCATTATCTTATTCTCATTTACTTAGAGGAATTTTCTCTGATGCAACTATTGTATTTGATAAATTAAAAGATTATCCTGAAATTCAAAAAAGAATTGATAAAGAAATTGACTTATATACAAGAGTAAAAGACATTGATTCTTTAGATTCACTTGATGATAAAAAGAAATTAATTCTAGAAATGCTTGTAAATATTTTTGCGCTTGAAGGTATTAAATTCTATATTTCATTTTTAGTTACATATGTTATTAATAATGCTTATGGAAATAAAATTCAAGGCGCTACAAGAATTATTAAATTAATTAATTTTGATGAAGATATTCATACTGCTATGGGTAATGGAACACTTAATGTTCTTAAAAAAGAACCAACAGAAGGTTTCAAAGAATTAATGGAATCTCAATGGTATAAAGATATGGTTAAAGAAACATTACTTCAAGTTTATACTGATGAATTAGAATGGTCAGATTATCTATTAAGCCTTGGAGATGTTCCAACATTAACTAAACCTGTAGTTGAACAATTCTTAAAATATTATGTAGATTTAAGAAGTTCTCAACTTGGTATGGATAAAATTTATAACCAAGAAAAAACAGATGTTGTTCAATGGTTTGAAAATTACAAAGATATGAATAAAGATAATGCAGCACTTCAAGAGTCAGACTTAGCAGTGTATAGTATTGGTATTATGAAAAATGATATACCTGACGGAAAATTAGAATTAGACTTTTAAAGGAAAATGATGAGTAAAGCAAAAAGATGGAAAAGATTATCGCTAAATGATTTATCAATAGCGGTAACTGGTAAAGAGAAAATTAATATTTCTAATCAAGATATAATGAGTGCTAATAAAATTACAATTATTAAAAGAGATGGTAGAACAGAACCTTTTAATCCTGGTAAATTGAAAAAAATGGCACTTTGGGCATGTGAAAATAATGAATATATGACTGAAGAACTTATTAGAGATACTGAAATTAAATTGCATAAAGAAATTAGAATTACTGATATGTATCAACAATTAATTATTACTGCAGTTAATAAAATTAGTATGCTTCAACCAATATGGGAAGATGTTTCTGCTAAATTACAACTTATGAGTATATATAAAGAAACATATAATATTTCAAAAGAAAATGAATATCCAAGTTTATTAGATGTACTTCTTAAAGGCGTTGAACATAAAATTTATGATAAGAAAACAATATCAAAATATACATTAGCTGAACTTGAAGAATTAAATTCAGCAATAGATCCTAAAAGAGATATTCTTTTCAATTATAAAGGATTAGTAACATTTTTTGATAAGTATTGTTTAAATTATACAAAACTAAAAAACTTGAATTGCCACAACATGCTTATATGAGAGTTGCTATGGCACTAATGGTAAACGAAACAGATAAAGTTAAAAGAGTTAAAGAACTATATAATGCTATTTCACAACATCAATATACAGTTGCTACACCAATTATTTTAAATGCTTTAACACCAGGTCAACAATTAAGTTCTTGTGTATTAAATACATTAAATGATGATAGTCATAGTATATTAGACACTGGTAAAAATTTAGGAATTTATTCTAAATTCAAAGGTGGAACTGCTTTAGATATTTCAGCTATGAGAGCAAAAGGTTCTTATATTGAAGGAACACAAGGTTATTCAAGTGGTCCAATTCCATTTATGAAATTCTTTGAAAGTATTATGAAAGCTTGGAATCAAGGTGGTAAAAGACCTGGAGCATTAGCAATATATTTTAACTGGTGGCATATGGATGCATATGATGTATTATCATTAAAATCAAATGGTGGAACAGATGAAAATAGAGCAAGAGGACTTCAATATGCTGTTAAATTAAATCAATATTTTTTAGATGCTGTTATTAATGACGAAGAAGTTACTTTACTCGATCCAAAAGATGCTTCTGAATTAGTAGGTAAATTTGGAAAAGAGTTTAATTCCTTATATACAAATTATATTAATAGAACAAATATAAGAAAGAAAAAAGTTAAAGCAAGAGAACTTTGGGAAAAAATAATGAAAGAACGTTCTGAAACTGGTAACATTTATTTGTATCACGAAGAAAACGTTAATGAAAGTACATTATTAAATAGATATATTGGTTCAAGTAATCTTTGTACAGAAATAGTACTCCCTAGTAGAGCTAGTTCACAAACATCTGAAGAATTGATTAAACTTGAAAATGGTGATTATGAAATTGTAAAAAGATATAAAGCTGGTGAAATTGCGTTATGTAATTTAAGTTCAGTAAACCTCGAAAGATGGTATTATTTGAAAACAGATGAAAAATGGGAATTGATTAGAACTTTAGTAAGAGGATTAGATAATACAGTTGATGTAGCAAATTATCCTGTTAAAGAAGGAAAACATAGTAATCTTATGTATAGATATCTTGGTATTGGTGTTTTAAATTATGCTAACTATTTAGCACTAAATAAAATTGTTATTGATACTCAAGAAGCAGCAGAAATGACAGACCAATTATTTGACGAATTAAGTTATATGATTATATCTGTATCAGTTGAGTTAGCAATTGAAAAAGGTAAATTTGAGAAATTCTATGAAACAGAATGGGCACAAGGCGTTTTACCAATTCATAAAAGTAACCCAAAAGCAGAAGCATTAACTAAGTACAAATACGATGAAAAAAGATGGAATCAGTTATCTGAAAAAGTTAAAACATTTGGTATTAGAAATGCTCAACTTATGGCTATAGCTCCAACAGCTTGTCAAACAAAAGATTCTAAAATTATAACTGTAAATGGTATAAAATCACTTGAAGATATAATGAATGATCAAGAAATTAATCATAAAGAAATAGAAGAAATTGGATTACAAGGATGGTTTAAATTTAAAAATAATTTATCAATCCCTACAAGATTTGGGGAAAAACAAAGCACACAAATTTGGTATAACGGTAAACAAGAAGTTAAAGAAATTGAGTTTGAAGATGGTTCAAAATATAAATTTACTTTAAATCATAAATTACTTGTAAGATTTGATAATGGTTTAGAAGATTGGGTTCAAGTAAAAGATTTAAATGAAAATATGGAAATTGTTTCAATTTGATGTTGTCGTCGGAGCAAACTTTATAAATATTTTAAAAATTTATAGAGGAATTTAAATGAAAAAACGAAAAAACCCGTATAATATTTCAGATGTAATGGAAAGAGATAATTGTACGGAATTTGAAGCTTTTGAAAAAATAAATGAACTTAAAAACAAAACATCCGGATCTTTAAATTCCTTTATTTGTCGTTATGGAAAAGAATTAGGTTTAGAAAAATATAATGAATTCTGTAAAAAATCTGCACAAACTAAAGAGAAATTTCAAGAAAAATACGGTGAATGCTGGGAAGAAAAATGGAATCAATATTTAAAAACAAAAGATTCTATGACTTTAGAATTTCATATTAAAAAATTTGGTGAAGAACAAGGAAAAATTGAATTCAAAAAAAGAAAGCAAGGAATTATTCAATCCAAAGAACAAATGATTTTAAAATACGGTGAAGTTAAAGGTATTGAAAAATTTAATGAAATGAATTTAAAAAGAAGTTTTTCTTGTAGTACAGAAGGATTAATTCAAAAATATGGCGAAGAAGAAACTTTAAAGATTAATAAATCTAAAGGAAATTTTGGTAAAAATAATCATCAATTTGGTAAACCGGCGCCAAAAGGTTCTGGAAATAGTTGGGCTGGTTGGTATAATGGAATTCATTTTAGAAGTTTCTTTGAACTTTCATATATGAAATTTTTAAATGATTCTAATATTGAATTTATAAATGCTGAAAAGAAAGAATTTAAAATAATATATACTTTTAAAGATGAAGAAAGAAATTATTTTTATGATTTTATTTTAATTGATACAGATGAAAGAATAGAAATAAAACCAAAAGCATTAATTAATACAGAACAAAATATTGCTAAATTTTTATCAGCAAAAAAGATTTTAGGTGATAAATTTAAGGTATTAACAGAAGATGATTTTTATATCTTAACCAATAAAGACATAGATATTTTAATTGAAAATGGCGAAGTAGAATTAATGGAAAAACACAAAGAAAAATTTAATAAACAAAAAAGGAAATAAATGAAAATAAAATCTATAAGAAGTGCAGGTATTGAGCATACTTGGGATATAGAAGTAGATGAAGTTCATGAATATCAATTAAGTAATGGCTGTATAAGCCATAACACTTCAGGAAAAGCATGTAATGCTATTGAAAGTACTGAACCAATTAGTGATTTCTTTTATAAAGAAGAAGGTACAATTACTGTTCCAACAGTTGTTCCAAACTTTAGAAAAAACAATCAGCATTATAAAAAAGCATTTGATTGTGACCAATATGCTTTACTTAGAAATGCAGCAATTAGACAAAAATGGATTGACCAAGCGCAATCAGTAAATGTTTATGTTAAAACTCCAGATTCATTAATGGATTTAACAAAATTACATTTATATGGATTTGCTTTAGGTATGAAAACTTTCTATTATCTGAAACAACAAAAAGAATCAGATGAATATGTTTGCGAGTCTTGTAGTTAATTCTACAAGACTTTTTTGGTTTAATATTAATTTAATGTTATTATGATATAATAATATATCTAAAATATAAAGGATAAATTTGGAAAGCGATAAAAAAGAAGAAAATAAATTAGTTAGAAGTGTTGAAACAACTCAAGAAGAAGGCTGGTTTTTAGTTAATAATGATTTAAAAATTAGATTTTTTACAAAAGATGATGAAGTTAAAATGGATGTAGAATGTAATCAAGAAGATTATACAGATGAAGATCTTCAAGAAATAGCTTCAGAGGTTTTACAAATAGTTATGAATTATTATGAAAATGAAACAAATCAAACAAACACAAAGGAAAACAATGGAAAATAGTGCTTTTTTTAACAATGGTTCTTATATAAAGAATATAAAAAGTAAAAATAATTTAGTATTATCATTTAATGATGATCTAGGATTAAATGATGAAAAAGATAAAGAATTACATTCTCAATATCATTCATTATTTACAGAAAATGTTCCTGCAAAGAAAATGCCACTTGAAGATGACGAAGGAGTAATTCCAGATGTATATCAAGAATATACTTCATTTAATATTTTTAGATTTTATGTTGGAGATTTTTCAGAAGAAGGTGTTGGTTTAAATGCCATTATGAATAAACTTTCAAAAGTTGAAGAAGATGATATTTTAGAATTTCATATTGATTCAAATGGTGGTTCAATAAATGAAGGAAAAAGATTCTATAATTTAATTAATAATTTTCAACACGAAAATGTAGTTGCTATGTTAAATACTGGATATTCAATGGGAGCACTTTTATTTTGTATGACTCCAATAAGAATTGTTCATGAATTTAGTGATTTAATGTTTCATGATTATAGTACTATGGTATATGGAAAAGCAGGAGATATTGAAACAAATCATGTTCATGCATCAGCACATGTTAGAAATTTCTTTAAGAAAATAATTCTTGATAAAAAATTTATGACAAAAGAAGAATTTGAACTAATGCTTGTTGGAAAAGAATTTTGGATGGATACTGAAGAAATGTGTAAAAGAGGAATTGCAACTCATGTAAGAACTCAAGAAGGTACATTTAAAGCTAAAGATTATCTTGAAAAAATTGAAAAAGAAAGAAATCCAGTTAAAAAAGAACAAGTTAAAAAGTAGTTAAAAAGCTCCTTTAAAAGTTCCTGTAAAAGAACCAGTTAAAAAGTTCCTGCAAAAGAACCAATTAAAAAGAACCAATTAAAAAGAACCAATTAAAAAACCATTGACTCCTAAAAATAAATTTAAAATTAAACATTAGAATTAATTCTTTTGTTTAATATTATTTTAAACTTGTTTTGATATAATTATATTAGAAGTAATACAAAAACAATTAAAGGAAAAATATGAAAAACGAAAAACAAAAATCATTTAAAGAAGCATTTGGAGCAATTGACTTAAAATTAATTCAAGAGCAAAAAGATAAAGAAGTTGAAGCAATGATGGTACACCCATTAACAAAAGAAAAAGCACATGAATTATGGGATATTAAAGATTTAGAAACTAAAAGAGAGAAATTTTTAGAAGTTATTAAAGGTTTTTCTTTTATGAAAAATGATCATTTAATTAAAAAAATTAAATCTGCACTTATAACAAGTGACCTTGATTTTTAATTTCAGATTTTATTTTAAAAACTGAAGAATCTTGTGAAGCAAAGAATATTAGAACATTAATTAAACTTAAATTAATAACAATCGAAGAATAAGGAATATACCATATTTATACCAAAAGAATACTTTTAGCAAATGAATTATTTAGCAAAGCCGGAATACATATAGCAAACTCATCAATGCTTGCAAAAAAAATTGAATCAAAAAATATTAAAAATGCAGTTATCAAAATGGGGAATTGTATTTTCTTTAATAAAAATTCAAGAGCACTTCCAAATAATATTAGAAATTATATTGAAGCATTTAAAGATCTTAATACTTTTGAAAATAAAGTTCTTGTTTCAGCACTAAGAACTGAATTAGATGATATTGGATATACTGCTCTTATTAAAGGATTTAAAAATAATAATTATGAAATTAAAGAAGAAATTATTGAAGGTAAAAGATTTGCAGTATT
>FUWD013017849.1_pt1 | contig 24189 bp, 26 predicted proteins | sample 1063281 | NCBI WGS metagenome assembly FUWD01 (sample SAMEA79048168, study PRJEB19326) | metagenome | biome: marine | reverse complement strand
AATCTTCTCGTGACAAGGCGGGCGGACTTCCTCGCGTCCTCATCCAAAACGGAGAGAAACGCGCTGATTTCGCCGTCGCGCTCGGCGATACGGGAAAGATACGATTCGGCCAAGCCGGTCGCCGTCACCGTACCGTCTTTCAGTTTCTCGTGCAGTGCTCGGATCATAACGAAAGTGAAAAGTGAAAAGATTGCCCAGTAATCACGTCTTCAAAATTGGAACAGGGAAAAATCGTACGGTTCTCAAAACACGGATCGGACCTTTATGTATCCGTCCTTTTTCACGGGAACGCCGTTTAAGATATCCTCGCGACCGGTATCGCCGAATTCCGCGACGCGATCCTCACGGGTATCGTTCTCCTTCACGGGAATGCCGTCCCCGACTGACTCGCCGGACAGGTCCAGCTCACCGAGTTCATGGAAAAAATCAAGCACACCGGACAGGTCCTTCCGGTTTTTCTCGACTTCGGCATCGGTAAGTCCGATCCGCGCGAGCAATGCTATATGTCTGACTTCCTCGCTCGTCAACATGATGATATGGATATCCGTGTTACCGACCGTCCCGTCACCCGACCATCGCCAGGAACTCATCTTCGGAAAGCACGCGGACCCCGAGCGCCTTCGCTTTCGACAGTTTGCTGCCGGCATCCTCGCCCGCGAGAACGAAGTCCGTTTTCGCGCTCACCGACCCCGCCGGATGCCCGCCGTTCTTCCGTATGATATCTTTCGCCTCGTCTCTTGTAAAGCGCGACAGTGCCCCGGTGACCACGACCGACTTTCCAAAGAGCGAGCCGTCCTGCCGTGTCGCATCGACTTTCGGAAACTCCGGTTCGACCCCGAATTCCACGAACTTCCCAAGGAGACGGATATTCGCCTCTTCATTGAACCACTCTGCCAGACTCCGACCGGACTTCTCACCGAATCCCGGGATTTCCGCCCATCGCTCCGCCGAGACGGACGGGAACCGCTCGACGATGTCTTTGAGTCCCACGAGCCGTTTCGGGAAGAGCTCATGCAGGTGTCCGGCGATAAGGATCGCGGATTCCTCCCCCACATGCCGTATGCCGAGCGCGAAGATGAACTTCCGGAACGGAATCCGCTTCGAGTCGCGGATCGCTGCGACCAGGTTCGCGACCGATTTCTCGCCAAACCGCTGGAGCGGCAATAGGTCCCCTTCCGTCAGGTCGAAGATATCCGCCATATCGGAAATCAGCCCCTCACTCAGCAATTGTTCGACGATCTTCTCTCCCAATCCGTCTATGTCGAATCCTTTCCGAGAGACGGCATGTATGATCTTCTCCAGCTCAACCGCGAAGCATTTCGGATTCTCACAATAAAGCGCCACACTCGCTTTTCCCTCCCGCTCTCCCATGGCACGTCGTGCGACATCCCCTCCACAAATGGGGCACTTGTCAGGCATGGAAAAGTCCCGTTCCGCACCGGAACGGAGATTCGTGACGACACCGAGTATCTCGGGAATGATGTCGCCCGCTTTCCGTATGATGACCGTATCCCCGATCCGGACACCGAGCCGCGCGATTTCGTCGGCATTGTGCAGGGTCGCCCGCGATACGACCGTCCCCGCGATACGTACGGGTCGGAGATGAGCGACCGGCGTCAACACGCCCGTGCGACCGACCTGAATACCGATATCTTCCACGACGGTCGTCGCCTCTTCCGCGGGAAACTTGTACGCGATCGCGAATCGCGGGGCCTTCGCGGTATAGCCGAGCGCTTCCTGTGTGCTCCGCGCATCGACCTTGATGACAATCCCGTCGAGCGCATATGGCAGGTCGTGCCGACGGTCCGTCCATTTCCGATAGTAGTCCTCCACCTCCGAAAGTTTCTCGCAGCGCGAGGCATTCGGGTTCACGTTGAATCCGAGACCGCGTAACAGATCGAGCTCGCCGATCTGTGTGTCCGGGGCGGGAGCCCCTTCGATCGAATCGACATCATAGGCGAACGAGTCCAGCCGCCTGGAAGCGGTAATCTTGGAATCAAGCTGCCGGAGCGAGCCGGCGGCGGCGTTCCGAACGTTCGCGAACGGCGCTTCACCGGCCGCCTCACGCTCCCGGTTGATACGTACCAATTCCGCTTCCGGAAGCCATGCCTCACCGATCACGGTCATGGAAATCGGCTGCGGCAACCGGAGTGGAATACTTCGGATCGTCCGCAGGTTCCGCGTCGCGTCCTCGCCGACCTCCCCGTCTCCGCGGGTCGCCCCACGGACGAAATCACCATCCTCGTACGTCAGCACGACCTTCAACCCGTCTATCTTAAGCTCGCAACAATAGGTCGGCTCGGTCGTGATGCCCACCTTTACAAGCCACTTCCGAACCCGCTCGTCCCATGCCCGAAGCTCGTCGCCGTCGAAGATATCATCGAACGACCACTGTCGCGAGACATGCCGTACTTTCTCGAATTTCTCCAGGGGCTCACCACCGACACGGGTCGTCGGACTCGTATCAGTCCGGTACTCGGGATATTCCTCCTCGAGTCTAAGCAGCTCATGGAACAAAGAATCGTATGCCTCGTCCGATATCTCGGGCGCGTCATTTGAATGATAGAGCAATCGATGCCGATCGACCTCTTCCCGCAGTTTCAGTATCCGATTCCTTGCCTGTTCCCTGTCCATAGGCCCGTTTCGCGTTCAACGTCATAATACCTGTTTCCCTCCCATGATAGCGCAGCGGAAGCAAAACAGGAAGCGCGCCTCCGTCCCTCTGTGCGACCTAAGAATACGTCGTCCGGATGCCACTGAGAGCCCGTCGTCGCATATATCGGAAAATCAACTACCCCGCAGCAGAGCTGACGGGGTATCCGTCACTACTCTGTCATCCCGGGCTTGACCCGGGATCCAGTCCCCGTTTCACGGCGACACATCCGCAGCAGAGCTGCGGGGTATCGACCCTAAGAGAGAATGAACCGGCCCAAAAAAGTACCGGCGAAACCGGATCGGAACAGAACGTCATAATCCCCGACTCCTCCATTCGGGATTTCAATCGCTCCGAAAAGAATATCTAGGGAGCGCTTTCGACATAGTCGTAGTCACGAAGCGAGACGGATGTCTGAATATCGGATCCGAGGTCCGAGCTGGCGCTCTTCTTGACGGAAATGGTGATGGTCGCCCTGCCCATCGACTTCGGTGAGCCACTGGAAGAGGGAACGGCATAAAACTGGCCCGTTACATACGAGTTTCCGGAAGAAGTGACATCCTGCCACACTCCCAACACGGAAGCCGTGCAGTCGGTTTCGATATCCGTTACGGTCTCGATTCCAATCCATCTGGCCTGCATCGCCCCCGAATCGAAACGGTATTCGAAACAGCGCTTCGAGGAATAATCATAGAACCTGATTCGGGAAGATGTCGCTTCGAGCACCGTGCTCGTCCGAAGATACTTCGCGAGCGCGTTCATGGAATACTGCGCCGCCTCGACATCCCGCTGGATTTCACGGGAATTCCCGAATGTCGAAAATCCGGACGTAAAGGCGGCCGTCAACGAGACCGACATGAGAGCGAAGATGCCGACGGACACGATCAGTTCCACGAGCGTGAATCCGGAGGTCATCTTTTTCCGAAGTATTCGTTTTCCGTTCATAAAAACTATCGGTTAGGATCCCCACGGCGTCAACACCGATTCCGCATAAACACAATCGTTGCCCGCCCGACATCCGGACCTGACCTCATCCATATCCGAAGGGACGAACCCGCCCCAATATACCGCACTGACGCATGAGACACGCTCTTCCGATCCCGCCCCCTCGTATGAAAGGAATATCTTCCGATTGAACTTCCCGCCACTCCCATGACCAAGAAACCCCGATGGCTGCATCGAAAGACCGAATGATGCCGTTCCGCACGAAATACGGTTTCCGGGAGTGAAAACCGGATCATCGGTATCAATCCGACAGTTATCCCAGGATGCTCCCGTCGTCGGCAGCCAGGATTGGAGCGTTTCGTTCCCCACAAGGACATTGTTGTCCTTCACATTTTTCACGAGTTCCGTCCCTTCTTGGGCGAGTCCGGACGCGACAATGATGTCCCTGCTCTCGAGAGACGATCGAAATCCTCCGACCATGGCGCTCATCACCGGCAGTATGCCGACGGTCAGTACCGCGACCGACAGCAAGACCTCGCCGAGCGAGAACCCATTGAGTTTTTTTCGTCTATGTCGCATATCGTTCATGCTATCTTGAAATCAGCATCCCGTCGCATTCAGAGGACGTTCCTCCACACGACCCAACGGATACACGCAGACATGGGCGGTCACCCCTCCCTTGCTCAACACGAAATCGATGGATCCCGAATCAAGATCCGAACCGGTTCCCGTCTTCGGCTCCGCGCGCGGAACAGTGAACGCGACACTTTGGGCTGAAATCGTTACCCCTGAAGCCAGCGGAACGGATGTTCCTCCACCGAACGCCGAACAGGAGCCGGAACCGTCCATCGCCGCGTTCGATTGGTGAATGACATACGCGTTTCCACCGGCGCTGAACTCGAACCCGCATGGGACGCACGGCACGGAATCGGAACCGGATATGCAGGTCGTCCCGCGGATATTCTTTCCGGTAAGGGCGTTGTTTTGGGCGTCGCGAATCGCGGCGGCGACTATACGTGCGCTTCCTTCCACCTCGCGCCGTACCTTGAATCCGCTCAGGGAAACAAGCGATACCGCCGAAACCAGACCGATAATGGACGTCGTGATGAGCACTTCCACGAGCGTGAATCCGGGACGATTCTCACGAGTCCTTCCGTATCTCATATGGGAAACCTATATCGGGAAATAGCCGAACACTTCTCTGACCATTGTACCAAAGAACAACATAAAAATCACGCTTGCCACCAGAAAGGGGCCGAACGCTATCCGACTCCTCAATTCTTTCTTCTTCATGGCCATGAGCGCGATACCGACCACGGCCCCCGATCCGAACGCGAGCGTGAGCGCGGGGAGAAGCAGCTTCCATCCGAGCGACATGCCGAGAATGAGAGCTAGCCAGACATCGCCCATCCCCATCCATGTCTCGCGGGAAAAAAAGACCAGGGCATAAAACAGAAGAAACGCGATCAATCCACCGATAACCCCCTCCCAAAGACGCGACTGCAAGAAGGGTTGTGCCGGGGACTCGAATATCCAGATAAGAAACAGACCGAAGACGGTCCACAGGACTCCGAACATCAGTATGGAAACGGGTATTTCCATATGGATCAGGTCATGCACGAAGACGACCAAAAGCGCCCCGATCAATCCGAGGACTAACGCCATCTCAAGGGCGGCGGAAGCGCTTATGGGATCAGGAAGCACCATCCCCGTTATGACGAACAGTGCCATGGTCACTACCTCCATGACCACGTGACGACGAGAAATCGGCTCGGCACAGAAACGACACCTCCCTCCGAGCGACAGGAACGAGACAACCGGGATATTGTCGTACCACGGAATCGTCTTCCCGCACGAGTCACACCTCGAACGACCCGAAACGAAAGACTCGTCGGTCTCAAGCCGAGAAAGAATGACGTTCAGGAAACTGCCGACAAGCAGTCCGGCGAGAGCGAGAAAGAAAAGCATGTCGATTCGCATCATTACGGCATATCAGGACAATGCCACGGAAATTTCCGGAAGGGCTATCCATCTTATTAACCCGCCCTTCAAATACCCGACGCCTCACTCTTGACTTTTCGCTAAGTAAAGAGATTCTACTCTAACGAAGGCAGAATAAATTAAGAGGCGGGTTAATAATTCGCACCGCGGGTTTGGGCCAAATCAAACGTCAACTGACTAAAATCCCATCATTGCGACCCATATGATATCCGGACAAGACGTCAACATCCGTTCCAGTTCGTGACTCCGGTCTGTTCGACGGTCGCGGCACATGGTGTCGTGAGCGTGGTCGAATGAATATTGATTTGAAACGTCTGCATACCCGTTAATCCACAGCTCTGGCTTTGTATGTCGGCATCTGAAAAGGTTATCCCCTCAGGAAGCGTGCCGCTGCCGGTATGGGAAATGATAGTCGCCGCATCCGAAAACGGCATAGAGTCGCACAGCTGGATGAGCACGGTCTTCAGGGAATTCGCTTGCTGTTTGAAAGCAACGATTTTTGCCTTCTCCCGAGCATTTGAGAGGTTCACAAGCACGATTGAGGCGAGTATGCCGATAATCGCGATGACGATAAGGAGCTCGATGAGAGTGAACGCGCCAGTTGTCTTATTTCGTATCATACTATTTCTAATCTAAATCATCGTATATGATTGACTGGAGGCCCGTGCTCATACACAACCGCCAGAAACCGACTTTTTCACAGAGCTTGGGCCGCCATAGAATGGATATTCATTTACAAACTATCTTCCATGTAATACCAATCGCGAGTCGTTGCAAAAGTCTTTCAGGGAACTTATTCTTCAAAAAAACTTTTCCAAGTGAACAAACAACCGAAGCATCAACTTCTGGAACAATGTTGTTTTTATCGTTCCAATTGAAATATATCATGTTTTGATATCAAAAAAAAGAAAACGAGGAAACATTCCTCGTCTTCTTTTGCTAGAGAAGTGATCAGGCGAAAACCTTTTTCGACTTCACATACCCCAAACTAAGACAGCGAATTCAACGCAACGACCAGGAACTAACAACCCGTAAACACGACTCCGGTATCGGACACGGAAGCCGTACATGCGGGAGTCAACGCCGGACTCGGCGTCAATACTATGGTAAAGGTTCCGGCCCCGGCTACACCACAGTTCTGAGTCGTTACTGCACCCACTGTGAACGTTGAAGCGCCCGTCGGAGGAGCAGGATTCGTTCCCGTTATTGCCGCGCTATCACACTGCAAAATAGCCGCGGACTGATACGAATGGGCCTGAGCCTTGAACGAAGCAACTTTCGCTTTCTCCCGAGCACTCGAGAGGCTCACGAGAACGATAGACGCGAGTATACCGATGATCGCGATGACGATAAGAAGCTCGATAAGGGTAAAACCCTGTTTCATTTTCTTCATGTTTTGTCACCTCCTCTCTTTTTCTTCATGTATGCGTGTTAGTGTTCAAAATCCGGTCTCATCAGGAATAGTTCCCGACCACATTATATATCGGAAGCAGTATTCCCACAACCAAAATCGCGACGCCGATACCGAGTATGACGATAAGGAACGGCTCCAGCAAGGTCGTCAAATTCCGGGTCATTCCGTCCACTTCCTTGGAGTAAAACGATGCGATGTTACGAAGTATCGCGGATATGGTTCCGCTTTCCTCACCAATCTTCACCATCTGAGAAACGAGATGGGGAATTTCTTTCGCACGGAAAAACGCCGTACTCATACTGCCGCCCTTCCGGACCTCTTCCGCCGCCTCGAGAATGATATGCTGGAATGCCTGATTACCGACGATATTGCTGACAATCGACAGCGAACGGATGATCGGTATGCCTCCGTTGAGCAGGACGCCAAGGTTCTCGGACAATCGCGCGATAAACACGTACTGTGCAATTTTTCCTACGATCGGAATCGAGAATATCTGTTCGTCCCAGGCACGCCGGCCGTCGGGAGTCCGGATATAATAAATGAATGAACCTATGATTGCGGCCGCGGCTATTACCACAGTCCACCAATAGACCGAGAGGAAATCGCTCGTCGCGACAATCGCCTTGGTATACCACGGCAGTGCCGAGTCGAAATCCTTCAGGACGACCGTGATCTTCGGAATGATGAACGCGACGACCAGAAAACCGATAATCGCCGCCGCCCCAAGAACGAATGCGGGATAGTACAGTGCTCCCTTGATCTTTGAGACCAGGTAGTAGTCCTTCTCGAGCGTGTCAGCCACGAAAGAGACAGAATGCTGCAGGCCGCCTGAAACCTCGCCCGCATGAATCAGATTGACGACAAGCGGCGAAAAAACGTCCGTGTGTTTCGCGAAGGCGTCCGAAAGGGACATCCCGTCGTCAACGTCGTCCTTGGTTTCTTTGAGGATTATCCGAAAATACGAGTTTTCGGTCTCCTCGGCGATAGCCAACAGCGATGCCGTGACCGGGACCTTCGCCTCGATAAGCACGCCGAGCTGACGGAAGAATGCGACCAGCTCTTTCCGGCTCACGCCTTCCCATATTCTCGCGAGATCCTTCATCACGAGCGATTTTCCACCCTCTTCACGGATCAATACCGGCAACAGCCCGTTTTTCTGGAGCAAAAGGCTCGCGGCGTCTCGGTTTTCAGCCTCGACGACCCCCTCCTTGATGATCCCTTCGACGTTCTTCGCCTTGAATGCGAACTTCATACTCGTGTTCCCTTCATTATCTTACCCCAATCCTATTCCGATTTCGCGATGAGCATCTCGAGATACTGACGGTTCTTCGAATACAGCAACGCGTCATTGATGGAGATAAGGCCGCGCCGGACCAGGTCGGCAAGCGACCGGTCAAGCGACACCATCCCTTCCTTGAGACTCGTCTCGATGACGCTGTCGAGCTGGTGTGTCTTGTTCTCACGGATGAGATTCTCGACCGCATGGTTCTTGAGCATGATCTCGATTGCGGGAATACGACCGGCACCGTCCATTCGCGGGATAAGACGCTGCGAAACGACCCCAAGCAAGACGCTTGCGAGCTGCGAGCGGATCTGATTCTGCTGATGCGCCGGAAAGACGTCGATAATACGGTCTATGGTCTGTGCGGCATCGTTGGTGTGAACGGTGGCAAAGATGAGGTGCCCGGTTTCCGCCGCGGTCATCGCAGTCGCGATCGTCTCGAGGTCTCGAAGCTCCGCCAAAAGAACCACGTTAGCGTCTTCACGGAACACCGAGCGGAGCGCGAGGGGGAACGTTTTCGCGTCGCGGCCGATTTCGCGCTGATTGATGATACAGCGGTCCTGCGTGTAGACGAATTCGATCGGATCCTCGATGGTGACGATGTGCTTTTCCTGATTATGATTGATGTATTCGATGATTGCCGCCAGCGTGGTCGATTTCCCATGTCCCACCGGTCCGGTTACGAGTACCAGCCCCTGTGAATAGTTCGCGAAGTTATAGAGTGAGGTCGGAATGTTAAGCTCTTCCAGATTTCGTACGTGATCCATGACGAAGCGCATCGTGACGCTCACGAATCCTTTCTGAAAAAAGACGTTCGTCCGAAAACGCATCCGGTTCTCGAAATTATATGAAAAATCCGCCTGTCCGGAGGACAGCAGTTCTTCCTTCCCTTCCTCGGTCAAGAGGATATCGGAAAGCGCCTTCGTATCGGCCGGCGTCAGAATCTTTTCCTGGGTAATGGGATGCAACTTCCCGTTGATACGAAGTGTCGGATACCGGCCAACCACCAAGTGAAGATCGGACGCGCCCTGCTGCCCCACAAGCAAGAGGAGGTTTTTGACCCGCTGTTCGGCATGCAATATTTCTGATCCGTCTGACATAGGTTCGTGTCTGTTATCGTGTTACCGGACTCCGCGGATCACTCCACGCCACCGGCCTCGCCGATTTCTCTTTTCTTCAGAGTACCATTTTCCACGGTCTTTTCCAAGACGGCCTCGACCTTGCGAATTACCTCGGACGGCGTGAAGTGGGATTTGATAAGATATTCCTCTGCCCCGAGGCCGAATCCGTCCCGAACCCCCTCATGTGCCGAAAAGTTCGTCAGAAGAATGACCGGTATATCTTTCCATTCCGCCCTCCCCTTGATTTCCCGAAGCACATCGCGCCCATCCATATACGGCATGAAGATATCGAGCATGATAAGGTCCGGTACCGAGGCGTTCAGTCGCTTCATGCCCTCCACCCCGTCATCGGCGGAGTCGACCTTGAATCCGCAATCCACGAGTTTCCGACGATAGATATCCCTCACGAAGAAATCATCCTCCATGAGCAATATCCGCTTCCCGGCGAATTTCGATGGCTTCATATTTCGATGATCTGCGTCTATTCCTCATCCACCAACACGTCCCCATCCGTCACGCGCTCCACCTCGGCGAGGGTCGTCATACCACGAAATGCTTTCAGGATCCCGTCCTGACGCATCGTAAGCATCTTCTGGCGCTTCGCTTCCTCCTGTAGTTTTCCTTCGTTCGCCCGGTCGTCGATGACGATCCGCTTCACCTCCTCCGTGAGCTCGAACGCCTCATAAATGGCTATCCGCCCCTTGTAACCGGTTTTCCCACACGAATCGCATCCCTTCCCCTGAAACAGATGGATGCCCTTACTCGAATCGTATCCGTATCGTTCCATTTCCTCCGAATCAATGGAGTCGATGGACTGTTGCAGACGTTTCCTTAGTACCGGTGTGATCTCGACTTCCTCCGAGCAGTCGGGACAGACGCGCCGAACCAAGCGCTGGGCGGCGACGACCTGTACCGCGGAAGCGATGAGAAACGGCTCGATGCCCATATCGACAAAGCGCGGAATAGACCCGATCGCATTATTCGTATGCAATGTCGACAATACGAGGTGTCCCGTCAGCGCGGAGTGGATCGCGAGTTCGGCAGTCTCGGCATCCCGGATCTCACCGACCATGATGACGTTCGGATCCTGACGCAGGATCGAACGGAGACCGTTCGCGAACGTGTACCCGATTTCCGGCTTCACCTGACTCTGATTGATTCCCTGAATGGAATATTCGACCGGATCTTCGAGCGTGATGATGTTCCGCTCATCCTGGTTCAATATCTGAAGGAACGAGTACAGGGTCGTCGATTTTCCCGATCCCGTCGGACCAGTCATCAGAATGATCCCATAGGGATCGGATATCTTCTTCCGAAGCACTTCTCCGGTCCGCCCCCATAGACCCATCTGTTTGAAATCGACGATATTGTCCTTCTTATCCAGGATACGCATCACGACTTTTTCGCCGTTCACGACCGGTAGCGTGGAGATACGCAAATCAACGGCACCTCCTTCGTGTTCAGCCCTGAAGCGACCGTCCTGCGGTTTCCGCTTCTCATCAATCTTTAAATTTGACAAAATCTTTATCCGAGCAATGACCGCCCGGCCGATCTGAGAAGGAAAGACGAGTGAGGAGTGAAGCAGTCCATCGACCCGGAACCTGACACGATAGCTTTCTTCCGCCGGCTCGATATGGATATCGCTCGCCCGGGCCTCTATCGCGTGTTTCACGATCGATTCGACGAGCCGCGCGATCGGGGCATCCTGAAGGACCTCCTTATCCTCTTTCGACGTCTCCTTTTCCGATTCCGACTCGTTTGTCAGGGAAACCCCCGTTGCAAGATTTTCGTCACTCTTCAGGGATCGTATCGCTTCCTTGAGCGCACGGTCGGTTCCCGTATACTGCTTCAACATTTCCACAATCGACACTTCCGAAGCCAATGATATCTCAATGCTCTTTTGCTCTTTTTCCGACAAGAAACGAAGGATGTTGAGTGCCTCGAAATCCTCCGGGTCGGTCATGGCCACACGAAGTATCTCTCCTTCCTTCATGTAAACGACCATCCGATATTTCGATGCGGCGTCTTCGGGTATGTATCCGATCACCGCACGTTCTATCTTTTTCGGCGGAACAGCAAGAAACGGGATCCCGAGGGTCTCGGCCCGTTTTTTCAGTGTCGTTTCTTCGGAGTCTCCCGTCACCGGGGCAGTTACCGACACGTCGCCCGAAGAAACGACCGTTTCTTTCCGTTCCGGAAGGGAATCACTCATATCGGTCAATCACTCTCGTTTACAACATGAACGGGTTCCCACGTCCGGCGCTCTCAGGTTCGGAAAGTGACGGCACCTTCTTACCGTTCAGCATAAGCTCCTCGATAGGACTCAGATCATACTCGCCGACTTCGAAAACCGGAAGCAGATACCCCTGCGGATATCTATTCTCTGGAAGATAGAAGAATTCCGCCACGAAGTTCCCGTAGAGGATTCCCGAGTCAGAAATCGGCTGCCCGTCCGCGCCAACGCCAGTGTCTTTTTTCTCCGCGCTGAAAGAAATCAGCTCATAAGATCGGGCGGGCGACGACATCTCTTTCAGGAACATCTTCATACTTTCATACGAACCCTGAATATCAGCCTTGAGCATGAACGATTCCGATTTCGGCGCGGTCGGAGGGACAAGCCGGTCCTTTGGTTCCGATTCCTGCGCGGCGAAATACGGGGATTTCATGTTTTCCTTATCCTCGAAGACGACACTGTCAATGACAATCCCGGACTGCATCGCGTAATAATTGAACGTGTCGACAACGCGATTCTGGTCGACGGAAACCGGAAGGTAGTCGTATACCGTCTTCCCTTCTTCCTGTCCAAGCAAGACCTCGCGCGATGCGAACAGCGCTTCAAGGCCCTGTCCCGTGGATTCGACCACCGCCAATTCCGATTCCTTTTCACTACGTATCTGTCGTTTTTCCAAAATCGAAACGACCGCCGGGCGAACCGAAAAAATACCGAGAAATACCGCGACCGTTATGAATATGGGGAATGAAAGCCGTTTGATCGACATATGTTTGTTGTTTATTCCTATTGTTCACCAAAGACCGAGCTGAAAGAAAAGTCGACCCGTCCGGCATCGTTCCGCTCCAGGCTCGGCACGGAAAGCGCACTCAAAGCGGCGGTCTTCTTGAATGCGGTCATCTGTTGGACAACGGTCCGGAAGGAATCCGCCTCACCTCGCAATCCGATCGTCGACTTTTCGGCATCATACGTGTACTCGGACAATGTCACTCCGGGAAGAATGAGCTTCTCGATGGAATCAAGTGATTCTACAGGACCAAACACGGCACGACGGTCCCCTGCTATCCGCTCGATTCGAAAGTGAAAATCGGTCACCTGATCGACTTTTTCCGGAGACAGGCTCTCGCGACGCTCGACGATACGCGCTTCGATTTCGGAAATACCGGCAGAAAGCATCCGCTCGTAAATTGTCAGTGCGACCCATATCACGACAACGGCCGCGACCACCGACAAAAGAAACACCAGCCCGGGACCAACTCGTTTGCCACTCCCCATTTTTCCCTGTTGTGCGGACTGAGCCAAATTCATTCCCGGCATATGTTTTATGTTGTTCGACTTATCGATTCGGTCCAAAGAAAGTATAGCTCGTATCGGCGATTCCGCAAAATCGTTCAGGATTGGTTGCTCTTCCGTTTCTCTGCCTCGGCAGAAGCATACAATGCGAGTCCGATCGCCGCAGAGAACGACGCCCCGATTGCCTCTATCTTAGGCTGGAGGACAGGGGGATAGGAAACCATGCGCCACGGATCGGAAAGGGTCGTCGGAATGCCAAGCTTTTTCGTGAAATACTGTGCGAGACCGGCAAGTCTTCCCGTACCGCCGGAAAGAATAATGCCGTCTATCTTCCCGTCTGGACGTTTCGCCTTCCAGGAATCGGCCATCCGGGTCGACTCGCTGACGATCGTTTCTATCGCCGGAAAAATAACCGCGACGTCCTTCGCGTTCAGGAAATCCTTCCCGCTCTTCTTGAGCGAATCCGCTCGGTCAGAGGAAATATTCAGGCTTTCCGCGAGGGACCGGGTGATGTCCCTTCCGCCGGCGTCGATACTCCTGCTTTTTTTCACGTACCCCTCCTCCACCAAAACGATATTCGCGGCGCGGGCACCGATATCGATGACCAGAAACGTCCCCGGCGTACTCCCGACAACCGCGCGAACGATCGAGAAGGTCTCGAGCTCCAGAAGCTTCATCTTGTAATTGACAGCGTTCACATATCCCTGGTACTGCCACACGTCCTTGTTGAGCGCGGCGACCAAAAGGACTTCTGTCTTGCGTTTCTTCGGTGCCTCACGGTTTTCGGGATTCCCATCCTTCGGGCCACCGATGGACTCCCAGGAAAGCGATACGTCCTCGAGCGGACTCGGGATATACTTCCTCGCCTCGAACTTCACGGCTTCTTCGAGCTCCGCATCCGTCATCTCGGGAAATTCGATGAGCGAGATAAGACCGAGAAACGAGGGCATGGAAATACACACCTCTTTCGTTTCCGGCTTCATTTCTCCAGCAACACCCGAAATCGGACCGCCATATCCTCACGGAAAGAACGTACGGCCGGCTTTTGCGGATCATGGGGAGGAAACAGCTGCGCCTCACCGTAATTCGTCAGGTACGGACGTCCGCCGCGAAGCTCGACTTCCACCGCCTTTATCGACTCGGTGCCGAAATCGACACCTAGAAACCTCTCTTTCGAAAACATGCCCATAATACGCTTTGTGTTTGATAAAAACGGGGAACGGGAACCGACAACAGGACCTACCCGCTGTCTGACAGTATACCACATTCGCATATGGAAGGATACCCGCCCATATCCGGAACACCTGGCCGGTCGCCATTGACACGATGGTTTCCGGAACATACAATCATGAATCCGGAATTCCTCCGAAAATCAGCCATACATGATATCATGACGATATGAACAAAAGTCATCTGCCGGAAAAATTTTCCTTTCGTGCGAGAAAGGCGCTGGATGAAGCGACGTCCGTTGCCCGACGTTCCGAAGATTCCGCCGTTCGGCCGATCCACCTGCTGACCTCGATCCTTTCCGAGGATGGCGGCCTCGGAAATCTGTTCCTCGTGAACGCCGGACTGAAACAGGAATCGGTCGGAACAGCCCTGAGAAAAACGCGGCAGACCCGACGTCCGTCCGAAAAAAACGTAAGGAATCGGAATCCGTCCCTTTTTCGACCGACACGAAAGACGTGCTTACCAGAGCATTCCTTTCGGCAAACCGGTTCGGCTCACCATATGTCGGGACGGAACACGTAGTCCATGCCATCCTTTCCCGACCGGACTCGGAAACCCTTTCTGTCCTGAAGGAAGCCGGCATTGACCATGAACAATCCCTTTCGGATCTCGAATCGCACCTTGGTCTTGAGCATGTCCCGGATTTCGGCAGACTCCTCGACCTTCCGGAACTGACGCTTACGAAAAAAAATTTGGGAGCAGACGGTATCCCGCCGGCACTCTCGCAGTACACGACCGATCTCGGCCGAGAAGCGACGGAACGCGGAGACATCTTTTTCGGACGCGAGACGGAGATCGCCAGGGTCTCCAACATCCTTGGGCGACGTCAAAAGAATAATCCGGTCCTGCTCGGAGAACCGGGCGTCGGCAAGACCGCAATCGTCTCGGCCATCGCGAAACGGATCACGGAGGGCGAAGCCCCGGCATCGCTTTCGGGAAAACATATCCTCGCGCTCGACCTCGCGCTTGTCGTCGCCGGCACGAGCTTCCGCGGTGAGTTCGAGGCGAGACTCAAGGAAATCGTCCGGGAGGCGAAGCAACACCCGGACATCATCCTTTTCATCGATGAGTTGCATACGATCGTCGGCGCCGGGAACACGCAGGGCGGACTTGACGCCGCAAACATACTCAAGCCTGCGCTTGCGCGCGGCGAGATCCGCATCATTGGCGCCACAACGAACGCCGAATACCGCAAGCACATCGAAAAAGATCCCGCGCTCGGCCGACGTTTTCAGCCGGTGGCCGTCAACGAACCCTCTCCCGAGGAAACGAAAAAACTCCTTCGGGGAATCCGGCCCTCATACGAATCGTTTCACGATATCTCGATCGCGACGGACCTTCTCGACCTTTCGGTCGACCTCTCGGTACGTCATTTGCACGACCGTTTTCTCCCCGACAAGGCGATCGACATCCTTGACGAAGCCTCGTCGCTTTCCAAGAACCGACGCGGCGCGACTCCGTCACGACGGGCGGCAGCGGCACTCGAAAGTTCCCGCAAAAACATCCTCGGCGAAAAAGAGCTCCTGATGTCCGACGGCCGTTTCGACGAAGCCGCGGACATGCTCCGGGAAGAGCTACGGATCAGCACGGAAATCGCGAAGCTCTCCGCCCGCGACAAGAAGGAACTATCCGGCTCCAAACGGGTAGAGCTCACGGAACGCGACCTGCTCGAAACCGTCTCCGCCATGACCGGCATCCCTTTCGCTTCCCTCGAACGTGACCGACCGGAACATCGCTTGGAACGGCTCGGCCGGATACTGCGAAGCCGGATTGCCCTCCAAGAAGATGCCATCGGCGCCGTCGAATCATCCCTAGTGCGCTCGCTCTCGGAAGTACGCGACCCGTGCCGACCGCTCAGCTCGCTTCTGTTCCTGGGGCCGACCGGCGTCGGCAAGACCCTGGTGGCAAGAACCGTCGCTGAGGAGTTTTTCGGCGGCAGGGACCGCCTCATCCGGCTGGACATGAGCGAGTTCATGGAGCGGCACAGCGTCGCACAGATGATAGGAGCGCCTGCCGGCTATGTCGGCTACGGAGAAGGCGGCAAGCTTACCGAGCGGATACGCCGCATGCCGCATGCCGTCGTCTTATTCGACGAGATCGAGAAGGCACATCCCGACGTTGCCGGAATACTGCTTCAGATACTCGACGAAGGCACGCTCACCGATGCCGAAGGCCGATCCGTCAGTTTCCGCGACGCACTCATCGTAATTACATCAAACGTCGGTACCGGCTCGTTTTTCAGGAACGATCATATCGGCTTCGAAAAGAACGATGCCCGTCATTCGGCGTCACGTTCCGAATCGGCGAAAAACGCCGCGCTCGAGGAACTCAAGAAGACATTCCGGCCCGAACTGCTCGCCCGCATCGACCGTACGGTCGTCTTCGACGCGCTCAGCAAGGATGCGATCGCGAAAATAGTGCGACTTGAACTCGGCGCGCTCAAAAAAAGGCTCGCCAAAAAGGGCGTCTCTCTTGCTATCGCCGCGCCGGTCATCGCCAGACTCGCCGAAAAAAGCCTCGTTCCGGAACAGGGAGCCCGACTCGTCCGGAAAAATATCGAGGAGCTCGTCGAACGCCCGGTCGCGTCGAAACTCCTGTCCGGCTCCGGTACGAAACGCAGGCTTGTCCTTTCCCTTTCCGGCGAAACGATCATCTGTACGGAACCGAGGAAGGCTCCCGAAAAGAAGTGACTCCGATTGCCCTATCATCGGTGATTTTTTCAAACCTCGAAACGGGATGACACGGACATCTCGAAACACTGCCACGCCACTGCTTCTTGTTCGCGAATTTTTCGCGGATCTTCTGTTTCCCCGATTCTGCATCGGGTGTGGGAAACCGAACACCTATCTGTGCGACGCATGCCTTTTTGGCTCGCCATGGAAGCGCGACCATTCGTGTCCGTTCTGCGAGTCCGTGCTCACACCCGACGGCCGGACCTGTTTTTCGTGCGCACCAAGACACTCGCTCGACGGTATTTTCTCCGCGTCCGTCTTCCGCGAAGCGACCGTCGTCGCCGAAGCCGTCCATGTGCTCAAGTACGAATATGTCCCAGAGCTCGCGCTCCCGCTCGGAATGTTCCTCGCGAAGGCGACGACCAAGACCGAACTGCCTATTCCCGATATGATCGTTCCCGTCCCGCTCCATCCGTGGCGCCTCCGCTATCGCGGGTTCAACCAGTCCGCTTTGCTTGCCGAATCGTTTTCGGCCACGTTCATGCCGGATATGCCGATGCCCGTCCGATCCGACCTGCTCGTCCGCCATCGTTTCACGCTTCCGCAGGCCAGAAGCCACGGCGCCAAAGAACGAAAGGCGAACCTGAAAGGCGCCTTTTCGCTCGCATCCGACAGCCGACGATTTCGAAAGGAACTGAAAGGGAAAACGATCTGGCTCATGGACGACGTCGCCACGACCGGCGCCACGCTCGAGGAATGTGCGAAAGTATTGAAAAAGTCCGGCGCCAAAAACGTCTTCGGAATCGTCGTGGCGCGGTAAAAAAACGGGCATAAGCAATCGACCACCAAACTGAGGCCCGGTGGCTTTGCGCTTGCCGGCAACAGTGGTAGAGCGGCTTCCTTTCAACGCTGGCGAATCCTACCCTGTCTTTGCGAGGTATGAATATGGCTTCATATTCATATCGTGGCAATCCAGATCTGTATATATGCTGGACCGCCACGCCCCGCCCTTCGCGAGGGGCGGGGCTCGCGGAGACATACGGGGAAGTCGTCGTTCAGACAATATCGGGACCATCTTTTCAGATGGTCCCGATGGTACGGTGTCGCCTACACACGTACCCCCCGGCAACGCTTGGGGTGTATAGATTAACTAATCCGCCCAAAGAGGTGCTCCTCCTTGGGCGGTTCAGTTTAAGAACTATTCGTTCACGGGGCAACGATTGCGTTCACCACGTGAAGAACATGCTGCCAGGACTGGACCGGCACCGTATGGGGCGGAGACCAGTTATCGCCGATAATCACGGGCGGCCGAAGATGCAGAAGCTTCGGAAACTTCGGGAATTCTTTTCTTTCGCGGAGAATCTGCATGAGTTTTTTCCGGCTGTTATCGAGATACAGATCGGCACCGATAGAGCGCAGCGTTGGGGCTTTGCTCATCTTTACTCCCCGGCAATCCGTTCCGACACCGACAAACGGGAGATGCAACCCACTGCGCTCAAGCAACCACTGTTGCGCGAAATCGCATGACGCGCCGGTTCTGGTTGTCACGATGGTTACGTCGTTCGCCACACAAAGCAGTTGCAGAGCCTCTATCGCACCGTCTACCGGCGCCAGATACCTCCGGTACTCCGGACGATAGATCCAATCTCGCGCCCGCTCGAAGTAACCAAGGTCGTACCCTAGCTTCTCGAATGCCTTCCACGTTAACGATTCGGGGCGTCTTTTCTGAGATTCGAAGATCCTCTTCAAAATCTCCCCCTCCAGATCTGGTTTCGGCCTCTGGAAAATGGCCTGATTAAAATCCGTTGCAAAGTGCATTGGCAGTCTTCGTTGGGGTTCTGGTTGAAAAACAACTCACAAAACATCTTCACCCTAGCGCAACATTGAGCCGGAGTAAAGAGCCACTGGCATGAAAATCCGATGGGTCGTTTTTTTATGATGCGAATCACGAATATCGTCCATATAAAACACTTACTCCACCGATGCTTACGCACGGGTGGAGTAAATTTTTTGGCGATCACCAGCTTACTTGAGGTGTTTTGCAAGCATGATGGCGCCTTTGCTGTCGGTAAAGAAGGAGCCGTTGTTGAGGCCGAGAGTGACCTCTTTCGCGCAGTGCCTGAGGTACTCGGCAGTGCTGAAGACGACGCTTCCGCGAGTACCGCCACTCTTTGGCATGCCGGAAAGTTCGACTTCGCCTTCGCCCTTGGCCTTCCGGTGAACCGAATGCTTGCCGGTAATGAGTTCACCCTTGATGCCGGCAACGTCGTTCAGAGACTTTGTCGAGGCCATCGACTTTTTGCTTCTGGTGGCGGTGATGGTCCGCTGACGACCGCCTTCAACGATGATCACAGATTCATCCGCCGTCAGCACGCCAGCAATCCCGCTGATGATTCCGCTTTTTTTGTCTTTTCCAGCCATAAATCGGCGCTCCTTCAAGAAAGAATGTTAAACAAAAAATATCACCTAAACCCAAGGGTTCGGGTGAGTGCAAAGAAGTGAATTCCCCTGAGCACCAAAATAAATTAACAGAAAGTCAAAATCCTGTCAAATATCAAAACTAAGCTACGCTTTACGGCTTATATAAAACCTTTTCTTTTTAAAAAACATGTTGGAAAATTCATCGGAAATCATCGATCCGAAAAAGTTCGTGCTCAAGAATCGTCTCACCCTCCCCGAACGAGAATTTTCCGCGAATTCGGTTTCCGGCGAGCGCTTCGGGGAGCCAGATCGCGTCATCTGGCCACATGGACGAAAACGGGATACCTGGCGTCGCGTACCATCCCGGTTTCACCTCCTCACTCTCGGTCGGCTCACCCTCCCAATCTTCCGCGAAAAATACATGCACAAGCTGGTCCCAATCCGGACGTGGCGCGTACCGGAATTCGAGCTCTGCCATCTGACGAAGCTCGCCGACCAAGACGCCGATCTCCTCTTCCGCCTCACGCCGCGCGGCATTTTCGATTGATTCCCCCGGCTCGACTTTCCCGCCGACCCCATTGTACTTCCCGATCCCGAACCCGCGCTTCTTCATCGCCAGGCAGATCTCCAAAACCACGCCAGCTTCGTCCCGCCTGACAAGAAAAAGAAGGGTCGTGTCTTTGAGAGTTTCCATAGTATTCATCGGTGCTGCTCACGATACATCCGCATCGTCTCATCATATATCCCGGAAATCTTCTCCATCATGATCGGATCGTTTCGAAAACACTCACACCGACCACATACGTCGTCCAGGAGTTCGCAGTGCTTTTCGGATAATCCGGAAGCCTTAAAAATCGGGATATCCTCGATACGCGTCACTCCTCCCGTTCCTTCCCGCAGAAAATCGACGACGCAGTCGAAATACCGCCGAATCGGGCCGATAGGCTCATTAAACGGGGTCAGGACGACGTTCAGTTTCGATGAGACTTCCATCGCGTCAAGAAAGCCGAAATCGATTTCGTTTTGGATGATTTTACAGGCCGTTCGCTCCCTCCAGACATCATCCCCCTGCCCGACACTGCCTCTCATGCTTTCAGACATACCTGAAAATACTTCCCCTTGCAGAAGGTCATATATCAGGTGCGTTTCCCATCCTTTCCGAAAATCATCGCTGGTCGGCAACGGGATATCGGAAAACGCCTTCGGATGCGTCAACGTGCGATCGACGCCGCTCACATACCGACTGTCCGGATAAATCGCGCCCGACAGGTACCGCGAAAAATCCGCGACACGATAGTCGTCCCGGACATCAAGCGCGAACCGAAGATGCGTCGCTTCAAGAGCCATACGAAAATATTTTCGGAGGAAGTGAGATTCGCCCCGCATGCGCGGGGCGTCCGGCGCATGCCGGACGAACTCCACAAAGAATCCTTACCATAAACTATTACTGCGGAAGCGGTGAGATTCGAACTCACGATACCCTTGCAGGTATGACAGTTTTCAAGACTGTTGCCTTCAACCACTCGGCCACGCTTCCAATTTCTCACACCGTCAATCAATTATACCAGGATTCGCTCCGCATGCGCGGGGCGTCCGGCGCATGTCGGACGAACTCACGAGACCCTTTCGGGCCCGACAGTTTTTCACCCAGAGGGTGACCAGCCTCTGGCTGGCAAGACTGTTGCCTTCAACCACTCGGCCACTCCTCCGCTCCAAAAAGATTCGTTTCAAAATAACACCCACTCGGCTGCTCCTCCGTCCGGACAAGATTCTCCCAGTCAGGCTAGCAGAAACATCCCCGCCTGTGAAGCTAAACGGCAGGCGTGGTATACTATCGGTACTTTTTTCCACATGCCTATGAACCTCGACATGAAATCCGCCGAACGGAATATGAAGGAGAACCGTTCGCCGTTTCTGGATACCCCCTCCATTCCCGCCGAAGACCCGCGGCCGAAACCTCCCCTTGAACAGACGCAACCGCACCCCTATCAGACCGGAAACATTCTCGCCCATTGGGAATCCGAGGGCCAGGACTCGCCCCTACTTGAATCGAAAAAGCTGCTGATCGGTGTCGTGAGCGCCCTGGTACTGATTGTCGCGTATGCCATATTCACCGACAGCCCCATCATGGCAATCACGTTCATCCTGATCGGTATGACCGGATACCTCCTGTTCAATCGGCCGGCCGAACCGACGGAATACATGATCACCGAAAAAGGCGTCCTTGTCGGACGAGAGTTCTACGAGTACAAGTCCGTCACCTCGTTTTGGATCATCGAAGGCCATCCACAGTTCCCAAAGCACCTCATCCTCGATATCGCCGGGGCGCTGACGCCGAGACTTCATATTCCCCTTGAAGGGAACGACTCCGAAACTATGCGTCGGGTACTCAGAAAATATGTCCTCGAAGAGGAATACGAGCCGAACCTCATTGACATCCTGGAGCGGATACTGCATATTTGAATGAGTCTGGAATCACCAGGAATGGTGTTTTCGGTAGTGGAGGTGCGCGCTCGTAGCTCAGTGGATAGAGCGTTTGGTTGCGGTCCAAAAGGTCGCAGGTCCGATTCCTGCCGAGCGCACAAGGATAAACTCCCCACCAGGGGAGTTTTTTCGTTGCGCGAGGAGCAAGTGAACGGTTTCACCAGAGCGCGGCAACAATCCCAGGTCGTGATGAAAATTGAAAATTCCGAGCGAAAAGCCTGAAAGTCGGTCAAGGGTTACTGTCGTAACCCGATGAGACTTGAAGGGTTTGCAGCCGAAATTTTCGGTTTTCAGCCGGCAAGCGATTCTTTTTCTATGACGAAACGCGGTGGGATTTTGACGGGCTCTTGGTCAGGAATCGGACGCCGGAGCGGAATTCGCCAGCAGGCGAAACCGCGAGGCGGTGCACAGCCCGAGGAGTGCGACGGCGCACCGAGAGGCGAGGGAGGTTCCTGCCACGTAAAATTCTCCGCCAAAGGCGGATTATCACGTGGCACGCCGAGCGCACTCAGAAAACTCCCCACCAGGGGATTTTTTTGGTGCGAGAGACGCCGATCTGCGATATCAAAAAGAAATGCTCTGTTGGGCCTCTATACGACAAAAACACAGACTATTGACTTTTTTCTATTTATATGCTATATTCCGAGAAGTTTCAATCTTATTATTAACCCGCCCTTCAAATACCCGACGCCTCACTCTTGACTTTTCGCTAAGTAAAGAGATTCTACTCTAACGAAGGCAGAATAAATTAAGAGGCGGGTTAATAACATAAATTAAAAGTGGAGGGTGTATGATATTGAGAGTTCTCAAATTCATGAGCGTGCTCCTTTTCGGAATTGCGCTTATCCCCTTTTTCCCGCTCCTTTCGGAGACGGGACCGACGGAAAATCAGCGCCTCCTGATTGGGACGCTCTTCTCCGTAGCGTTCATCTTGAACGCGATTACAGCCTGGGCTGCGAAAGGTGGCAGCAAGGTCGTATGTCTGCTGTACTTGGACATGTCAATAGTGCCCCTCCTGGGAGCGCTCTCGATTTTCGCTCCGGAAATTAGCAGGCTTGTTCCGATCATTTCCGGCATGTCCTAAAAAATGAAAGCCCTGGCAAATCCGCCCGGGCTTTCAAATTTTCCATGCCTGTTTTCCGTATGGCGCCTTGCCCATTCCGGGAAAGTATCCTATTCTGAAGCGGTCCTTTCTCCTGTCCTCCGCCCCCCCCTGTTCCACGTTATCTGTTATCTGACTTGTCTCCATAGCTCAACGGATAGAGCGTAGGCCTCCGAAGCCTGAGATTGAGGTTCGATTCCTCATGGGGACACACTCGTACAAAATTTCCATCGATCGGCCGACTATTACGTATCACAAATCAAACAGCTTATGATTCTCGGCATCACCGAACTCCTCCGACTGGTCCGCGAAAAAAATCTCGTAGAAAATCTCTCCGAACGCGAGCTCGATACTCCGGAAGGAGCAGGGTTCGATCTCCGCATTGGCACCCTGTATCGACTTAACGGACAGGGCTTTCTCGGCGTCACCGAACGCGAAACTCCCGACGTTACGGAAGTCGCCGCTTTCGATTCGGAACAGACGGTCAGTGTCACCCTCGATCCGCACGTTTTCTACGTCGTCAAAACACTCGAACGCGTAAATATCCCCGACAATCTTGTCGTACTTTTCACTCCGCGCTCGACACTCTATCGCTCCGGCGTCACAATATTCACCGGTGATGTGAAACCCGGTTACCGCGGCGAGCTCAACTTCGGCATCATGAACTTCCGCACCGAGCCGTTCATCTTGGAAATGGGTGCCCGCATCTGTCACGCCATGTTTCACCAAGTCATCGGCGGCACTGTTCCATATCGCGGCCAGTGGCAAGACGGCCGTACGGCGACCGATACGAAAGAAGTCCAAGTCTGACACGCGTTGATTTTCTTCCACACATCCGATGAACATCGAACGGCCCGCATCCAAGCAACCGATGCCCGATCACGCGAGACGCGTCTTCAGGGGAGAGGTGTTCGACGTTTACCAATGGGAACAAGAGATGTTCGACGGATCGAAGGCTGTCTTTGAAAAACTGATACGACAGGATACCGTCATCATCTATACACATAACACTATGAAACCGAACTATTTATGCTATACTGAAACCGATGGAAAGGCTCAAACACAAACAAAAGAGAGAATTGCGCTTGTTCGTGAAATCATCGAGAAAATCCGATGAAATCAAACGGGCACAAGTGGTATTGCTCCTTGATGAACCGAAGGGTTTTTCTTTGGTGACCGCCATGACGGGATACGGAAGAACGCAAGCATATGATATCAAGGGAAAGTACCTGAAACACGGACTTGAAACGTTGAAGGACAAGCGTGAAGGCAGACCAAAACGGCTGCTCACCAAGAGACAACGGGAGGAAGTCATCAGGACGGTCACGACGAAAACGCCCA
>FUWD012869289.1_pt1 | contig 24206 bp, 20 predicted proteins | sample 1063281 | NCBI WGS metagenome assembly FUWD01 (sample SAMEA79048168, study PRJEB19326) | metagenome | biome: marine | reverse complement strand
TCCATACTTACTGGCAAGATGAGTTACACTATTGCGTAATAACTCTTCAGCATCTATCTGCTTCGGTTCGCACCTCTGCGTCACCCGGCACTGGCCCAGAACTCGACACGCTTTCCGCTCTGATACCCCATAATACTCCATGGTATTCTCTATCATTTCTCTACAACGTGCCGGGCTTACAGGTTTCCCGAAGCAGCATCCTTCAATATCGCCTTACTTAAGCTTGAATCTGCCACCAATCGCTCTTTAACCGAATATTCTCCTTCTCCAACTCCTTGAACCGCTTGACTTGATCTACCTGCAATCCACCATATTCTTTGCGCCAGCGGATCAATGTTTGTTCTGCTATACCCAGCTTTTTTGCTGTCTCCAACTGGGGCAAGCCTTTGGATTCAAAAACCTCTGCTTCTCGAAGCTTTACAATGATTTGACCGGGCTAAATCGCTTCCTACCCATACCCCTCCCTTATCAAATAGTTTTTATAAGTTTAACATTTGGCATAGATCTAGGGAGTCGGGCCAATATCATCCAATTGGTGGGAATCGTTTAAAATGAATTTCTACAGTTTTCTTTAATAATCAAATGGCTTAAATTTTCATTCTTGACTTAAGCTTGTTCTTTTTATAATATTAAACAAGCAATTTTTTGAACTCTTTAAACCGGTACCGAGAGACCGTTAAGGGCTTCTATGATAATGACCTATAAATACAATCGTCCTCCTTGCGGGATTTTCCCAAGGGGGTATTTTTTTGCCTGCCTTTGGAGTCTAAATTGACCTCGGTTGTATTTGATGCCAATGACATTTCTCGTGCAATCACTCGTATTGCCTACGAAATACTGGAAAAGAACAAAGGAGCCGCCAACCTCGCTATAATCGGTATCCGTACTCGAGGTGTGACACTGGCGCAACGCATCAGAAGTAAGATTAATGAAATTGAAAATACCGAAATCGATTTTGGAATTCTCGACATAACCCTATATCGAGACGACCTGGCATCGGGAAAACAAAATCCTACAATAGAACAAACCAACATCCCATTTCCTCTTGAGGAAAAACAAGTTGTATTAATTGACGATGTCCTTTTTACAGGAAGAACTATCAGAGCCGCAATTGATGCGCTGATTGATTTTGGCAGGCCTTCCGCCGTTCAATTAGGTGTTCTTATAGACAGAGGACATAGAGAACTACCAATCCGCCCAGATTATGTAGGCAAAAATATTCCGACATCAAAGACCAATCGAGTGATGGTCAAAATGATCGAAGACGATGGCATTGATGAAGTTCAAATAATAGATTCTTCAACCGCAAATAATTTCTGATGTTCAAACTCAAAAGTATTTTAGGAACTAATGATCTCACGAAGGAAAATATATTAACTATTTTGGACACAGCGGATACTTTTAAGGAAATTTCCACACGCTCCATTAAAAAAGTTCCTACCCTGCGAGGAAAAACCATTATTAATCTTTTTTTTGAGCCTAGTACGCGAACCCGAACTTCCTTTGAAATTGCTGGCAAAAGACTAAGTGCAGATGTTATCAATATTTCTGGTTCAACCAGTAGCACGGTTAAAGGTGAAAACCTGATCGATATGGCACAAAATCTTGAAGCGATGAACCCAGATATTCTTGTTATTCGTCACTCCCACTCTGGCACCGCCGAAATGATTTCCAGATCCATTGAATGCCCAGTCATCAACGCGGGTGATGGTTTTCATGAACACCCCTCTCAAGCGCTTCTGGACCTTCAGACGATAAGAGAGGCTAAAGGTTCACTAGAGGGCTTAAAAGTCGCAATTGTTGGGGATATTGCACATAGCCGGGTAGTTAGGTCCAATATATACGCAATGAAAACCATGGGTATGGAAGTACGATTGGTGGGGCCGGCAACTATGATTCCGGTTGACATACAAAGTTTCGGAGTGAGTGTAGATTATTTTCTAGAAGAAGCGATAAAGGATGTTGATGTGATTATGATGCTCCGTATACAGACAGAGAGGCAAAATCGATATTTATTACCAAGTCTTCGTGAGTATTCCAATTTATTTTGTCTGACCTCAAAAATTCTTGAGAAAGCCAAAGACGATGTAATTATCATTCATCCGGGACCAGTTAATAGAGGAGTCGAAATCGCTCTTGATGTCATGGAAAGTGAACACTCACTCATACTCAATCAGGTAACAAACGGTGTCGCCGTACGAATGGCGTTAATGTATCTCCTGTTGGGAGGCAGTGATGACAATATTAATTAAAAATGGTCGGGTCATTGATCCCGCAAACCATCTGGACGCTCCCAAAGATATATTGATTGCCAGGGGAAGTATAAAGGCCATTGAACCCCCCGGCAAAATCAGTATCACTGAGGCAGAGAAAGCTTCAATAATAGACGCCAAGGGATGCGTAGTTTGTCCTGGGTTCATAGACATGCATGTCCATTTCCGCGAACCTGGGTTTGAGTATAAAGAAACCATTGAATCTGGATGCCAATCGGCGGCGGCAGGTGGTTTCACGTCTGTAGCGGTCATGCCCAACACGAACCCTGTGAACGACACTCGCTCTGTTACAGAACTCATGCTGTCGCAGGCAAAAGCTAAGGGAATAGTCAATGTGTACGCCATTGCCGCCATCACGCAGGGACTTGCCGGAGAACGCCTTTCAGAAATGGGTGATTTGAAAGATGCCGGAGCCATCGCGTTTTCTGATGACGGGCGACCCGTCATGAATAATGAACTCATGCGCAGGGCATTTGAATACAGTAAAATGTTCAAACTTCCACTGATCCAACACAGCGAAATGCTTGATCTCACTGAAGGTGGGTGTATGAACGAGGGTGCCGTATCCACCGAATTGGGATTAAGAGGTATGCCGGTAGAAGCAGAAGATATCATGGTCTATAGAGATATCGCTCTCCTTGAAAAAACAGGCGGAAGACTCCACGTGGCACATATAAGCAGTGGCAATTCCGTTGAACTGGTTCGGCAAGCCAAAGCTCAGGGGTTACCTGTCACCTGTGAAGTGGCTCCGCACCATTTCATTTTGACTGATGAAGCCGTTCGTGGATATGACACTAATACGAAAATGAGTCCTCCCCTGCGCTCTGCAAGTGATGTAGATCGAATCAAAAAGGGGCTGAAAGATGGAACAATCGATATCATAGCTACTGATCATGCCCCTCATGATCTGACCGACAAACAGACTGAGTATCAAAATGCCTGTTTTGGTATTGTTGGCCTTGAAACAGCCCTACCTTTGACCCTTAAATTGGTGGAAGAAAATATTTTATCCTTGAGCGATGCGATCAAAAAACTAACTTCTGCTCCTGCTGAAATATTCAAACTGGATTCTGGAAATTTTTCCACAGGAAAACAGGCAGATATAGTTATCTTTGACCCAGAATGTGAATATGAAATCGATGTGGCAAAGTTTCATTCCAAAAGTAAAAACAGCCCCTTTAATGGTTGGAGGGTAAAAGGAAAAGTCCTCCACACCCTTGTCGCCGGCAAGGTGGTATACTCCGTTATTTAATAATAATCCGAAGCCTTAATTTAGCTCTTAAATACCCGTAAAGTAGAAAATATGAATGCAGTTTTAGCTTTGGCCGATGGCCGAATATTTAGAGGAAAAGCCTTCGGCGCCCAGGGTGAAGTTGATGGTGAAGTTGTCTTTAATACCAGTATGACTGGGTACCAGGAAGTTATAACCGATCCATCATATTGCGGGCAAATGGTGGTCATGACCTACCCACTCATTGGTAATTATGGTATTAATCAGGAAGATTTTGAGTCCGAACGCCCTCACCTTTCCGCATTCATTATAAAGGAATTGTGCACCGCCCCAAGCAACTGGCGATCCCAGGGGACATTACACGATTTTCTTACAAAATACGGTGTTGTTGGAATTCAAGGAATTGATACGAGAGCATTAACTCGCCACATAAGAGAGGCCGGGGCACAACAAGCGTTATTGTCTACCACGGAATCTGATCCTGTGAAGCTGATTGAACGAGCACGTAATTTGCCCGGCCTTGAAGGGCGTGACCTAGTTAAAGAAGTAACGTGCCATAAATCTTATGATTGGAACGAAGGCGAGTGGAAATTAAAAAACGGTATATCGGGCTTTCAGAATCCGACAATTGATGAAAAAACTCACTTTGTTATTGCATATGATTTTGGAATCAAAAAGAATATTCTCCGCATGCTTACGCAAGCAGGTTGCCGGGTAAAAGTTGTCCCAGCTTCAATGCCGGCGCAAGAGGTTCTTGCTATGAATCCAGATGGTATATTTTTGTCCAATGGACCTGGAGACCCATCGGCGGTAACCTATGCCGCAGAAAATGTAAAACAGCTCATAGGCAAAGTTCCATTATTCGGTATATGCCTAGGCCATCAAATCCTCACACTAGCCTTGGGAGCGAGCACCTATAAACTAAGATTTGGGCATCATGGAGGAAATCAACCTGTAATGAACAATGAGAACCGCAGAGTTGAAATAACCGCACAAAATCATGGGTTCGCAGTGGAAGCCAATTCAGTGAAAAGCGACATCGATATTACATCCATCAATTTAAATGACAATACGGTAGAAGGAATACGTCATAAATCCCTGCCCATAATGTCTGTACAGTACCATCCAGAAGCCTCTCCCGGGCCGCACGACTCATCATATTTATTTAAAGAGTTCATCGATCTTATGAGGCAGATAAAATGTTGAAGGAGAACCTTGAACAAGTAATAGCGATGGGAACAAGCACCCCTTATTCAGAGAATATTTATGCTGCCCGTAAGGAATATCAAAAACTCTCGGGTGAAATATATGAAGACGATAAGTCGTACGAGAGCCGAATGGCCATGTTTCTTGAATGGTACGTTTTTGATCGAGTTGACCCTGGCAAAGACTTAACCATACTTGAATCTATAATTAATGAGAATAGAGAAACATGGCCTCAATTTCTTCTAGAAATATATGAAGGATTCACAACCAACGTACACGGATTGTTTTACATCAAGAAGATACGAAACGAATCAGTTTCTGTGGTCAACTTATTTGATAATGAAAAATATGACGTGGTTGAGCCTGACGCGAAGCTTCACTTTAACAAAAACGATCTTTTTGAAGGACGCCTTGTTCCCTATCAAAATGCCTATCATTTTACAGGTAATTTCTGTTTCCATCCGGGGAAGGCAGAAAAATTTATCAGAAAGCAAATAGACCAGTTATGCATCAATCAAATTGCCTATAAAAAAGAACTAATAAGAAAGAATTCTCAATTGGCCGATGACAACAAAATGCTCCATAAAATAAACGTAAAAATTGAAAAACTAAAAAGCAAACTTTTAAAGTCAACTTCTGAAAGCAAAACAAGCAAACTAAAAATGGAAATAGCCGAAGTTGAAACAAAGCGAACTGACCTGGAAACAAAAGTTTCCCACCTGAAAAATGAAATCAAATTATTTACTCATGAAAAGATAGTTCGCGAGGGAAAGGTCACTTACAATTTACTTTTACAAAAGCTTTCATACATGCATTTGATATGGGAACGTTCCCGCCAAATCGATCTTGAAGATATTTATCGTACTTAATGCCCAAACGAACTGACATAAAAAAAATACTATTGATTGGTGCTGGACCTATTATTATCGGTCAGGCATGCGAATTTGACTACTCCGGAACCCAGGCATGCAAAGCCCTCAAAGAGGAAGGCTACGAGGTCATTCTGGTCAACAGCAATCCTGCCACCATCATGACCGATCCTAATTTTGCCGACAAAACCTATGTAGAACCGGTGACTCCGGAAGTCGTTGAGATGATCATTAAAAAAGATCGTCCAGACGCAATACTACCTACAATGGGAGGACAGACAGGTCTCAATACAGCACTTGCTGTTGCTGAAAAAGGAATACTTGATTTGTACGGCGTTAAAATGATTGGTGCCAATATGAACGCAATTCGCAAAGCTGAGAATCGCCAGCTTTTTAAAGAAGCAATGCTAAGTATTGGACAACAAGTTCCTCCCAGTGGCCTTGCTAAAAATCTGGATGAGGCCCGGAAGATTTCCAAAGAGACGAAATTCCCCGCAATCATTAGACCGTCATTCACCTTGGGTGGCACAGGTGGAAGTATTGCCCTCAATGAAAAAGAATTTGAATCTCTCGTTGAAATTGCCCTTAATATCAGCCCAACTCATGAGGTCCTTATTGAAAAGTCGCTGATCGGCTGGAAAGAATATGAACTTGAGGTGATGCGAGACCATCGGGATAATGTCGTTATTATTTGCTCTATTGAAAACCTTGATCCGATGGGGGTGCATACGGGAGACAGTATCACTGTTGCTCCGGTTCAAACGTTGACCGACAGAGAATATCAAATAATGCGTAATGCGGCAATTGATATCATCCGCGAAATTGGTGTTGAAACAGGGGGCTCAAATATTCAATTTGCGTTAGACCCAAAAACCGGGGACATGATAGTAATCGAAATGAATCCACGGGTCTCTCGCAGTTCGGCACTTGCATCAAAAGCAACCGGATTCCCCATCGCAAAAATAGCAGCTAAACTTGCGGTCGGCTACACTCTCGATGAAATAGATAATGATATAACACAAGTCACTCCAGCTTCTTTTGAACCTACGATAGATTATTGCGTTGTAAAAATTCCACGATTTACCTTTGAAAAATTTTCTGTATCGAATCCTGTTCTCTCCACTCAAATGAAATCAGTCGGCGAAGTAATGGCTATTGGCCGGACTTTCAAGGAGTCACTGAACAAAGCTCTACGCTCTTTGGAAATCAGTGTTTATGGATTAAGTGAAAACTTTAAACATATCCCTGGGCAATCTGAACTGCCGATTGAAACCCTGAAAGACCGACTTATTGATATCCTGAAGAAACCTTTTTGGGATCGTTTATGGTGCATTGCCGCGGCTCTACGTCGTGGAATATCCATTGAAGAAATATACAAGACCACATTTGTTGACCCCTGGTTTCTTCATAACCTCAAAGAGCTATTGGATATAGAGTCAGAAATTATTTTGACAAAAACTGTTGGTGGATTAACCAAAGAGCTTCTTAAAAAAGCCAAGGAAACCGGATACTCTGATATTTATATTGCCGGTCTTCTCAATTGCAAACCGGAAGACATTGCCAATAAACGAAATTCTTATGGTTTAAAACCTGTGTACAAGACAGTTGATACCTGTGGCGCTGAATTTGAAGCACACACGCCTTATTTGTATTCAACCTATGAAGAGGAATGCGAGGCTAATCCTACGGACAATAAAAAAATTATCATTTTGGGAGGCGGACCCAACCGTATAGGACAAGGAATAGAATTTGACTATTGCTGTGTCCATGCCTCATTTGCCCTCAAAGAAGCTGGATTCGAAACAATTATGGTTAATTGTAACCCGGAAACAGTCAGCACTGATTATGATACTTCTGATCGCCTCTATTTCGAGCCTGTTACTTTTGAAGATGTATTGCACATTGTGGAAGTTGAAAAACCTCTTGGCGTGATTGTCCAGTTTGGCGGTCAAACTCCGCTAAAACTAGCTATCCCATTATTGAAAGCGGGAGTTCCTATCATTGGAACCAATCCTGACAATATTGACCGCGCCGAAGACCGTGAACGATTTGCTGAGGTGATGAAAACTCTCAAGCTCAAACAACCCGTCAACGGAACAGCCACCTCATTTGAAGAAGCTAGGGATATAGCGAGGGAAATTGGATATCCTGTAGTTGTACGTCCTTCATATGTTCTGGGAGGACGTGCCATGGAAATTGTATATAACCAGGATCGTCTCGAATATTATATGAGCCATGCTGTCGAAGCTTCCCCCGAACACCCTATTCTGATCGATGATTTCCTTGAAAATGCCACAGAAGTTGATGTGGATGCCATATCTGATGGGACGGATATTCTCATAGGTGGCGTTATGGAGCATATTGAGGAAGCAGGTATCCATTCAGGAGACAGCGCCTGTTCCCTGCCGCCCTATTCTCTGGATCCTGAGACCATCTCTAAGATTGAAGAACAAGCCTGTAGCCTTGCCCGTGAATTGAATGTGATAGGACTTCTCAATATTCAATTTGCTGTCAAAGGGGGTGAGGTTTTTATTATTGAAGTTAATCCCAGAGCATCGCGAACGGTTCCCTTTGTGAGCAAGACCACGGGGGTTCCACTTGCAAAACTGGCGGCATTGGTAATGGCGGGTAAAACTTTAAAAGAACTTGGGGCAGTAGAGAAAACCATCGTCGCCCACATTGCGGTTAAGGAATCCGTTTTCCCATTTAACAAATTCGAAAATGTAGATACTCTTTTAGGTCCTGAAATGAAATCTACCGGAGAAGTGATGGGAATTGATCTGTCTTTTGGAATGGCATTCGCCAAAGCCCAACTGGCAACGGGAATTGTTTTATTGGACAAGGGTTCCGTATTCATCAGCGTCAAAGACCCGGATAAGCCCGATGCCTTGAAAATCGCCAGAGAATTTTATGAATTGGGCTATGAAATCATTGCAACCAAAGGAACCGCTCAATATTTGAACGAACATGACCTGCAAACGGTTCAGATAAACAAAGTCAAGGAGGGATCGCCACATATTGTAGACAGCATTGATAATGGAAATATACAATTTGTGGTCAATACTACATTTGGCGAGCAATCGATTAAAGATTCACTCTCATTAAGAAGAGCTTCTTTAACAATCAATATCCCCTATTACACCACCATAGCAGGCTCATTTGCTTTACTGAAAGCATTACGCGCCCTCAAGCAAAATAGTATGAAAGTAACTCCTCTTCAGGAATATGGAATGTGATCAGTAGACAGATTCTGGTAAGACTAAGGAAGATAAACCTTTAAAAGCCCCAAAATTAGTTCCTTTTTCATGGATCGGTCTTTTTTCCCAGAGGTCACAGATTTCCTGGATTTTGGACTAATCACGTCACCCGGAGCAAGATCCAATCCAGTTATTTTTGTATTTATCGCTTATTCGACCCTCTTTATCTCCTTATCTGTCTCACTGTAATTAATTCCCAAATACGGGTCTTGACCTTGTGGCTCGTGAAAAGTACAATTGTCCGCTATGAAAAATCAGATATTCCTGCTACTGACAAGTTTTATCCTGATATCGGCCTCTTCAGTATGGGCAGATAAAGCCCCCGAGAGCATGGTTCTCATCAAGAAAGGCTGTTTTATGATGGGTACTGATAAAATACATGACTATCTGGCTCTTCGTCCCAATGTCCGAGAGCGCCCCAATGACCGTGAGCGTCCGGTTCACAAAGTCTGCCTGGATTCGTTTTATCTGGATACACATGAAGTCACTCAGGAAAAATGGGGGAAAATATTCCCATATAATAATTCCGTTCATAAAGACCCCAACATAGCGGTCAACCAATTAGAATGGAAAGAAGCACGCGACTATTGCACCAAGATGGGCCACCGACTTCCTACTGAAGCTGAGTGGGAATACGCCGCCCGTGCCGGCACCACCACCGAATACCCCTGGGGAGATAAAATGAGCCGAGCCTATGTCTGGTACGGTGGTAATTCCGGGCATACACACCATCCGGTGGGAACCCGGAAACCTAATCCATGGGGATTGTACGATATGTTTGGAGGGGTTTGGGAGTGGACGGAAGACTGGTATGGAGAATTTTATTACAAAGACAGCCCCATAAAGAATCCAAAAGGCCCAATAGATATCCTAAGTTGGCATGTTATCAGAGGAGGCTCCTGGATTGACGATAAACAATTTGTTCGTAGCACTATCCGTTATCCAGGAATGGCGGACAATACAGAAGATTTCTGGGTAGGACTCCGTTGCGCCCATAATGCTCCTTGATTTCCATTCAATAACATGGTCTTAAAATGCCTTCCGCGTTGGACCCCAAAACGGTCAACCGTCTATATTTAAATTTAAGCAAAAGCACCCCTGAACCTCAGGCTGAACTGTTTTTCAGGAACAATTTTGAATTGCTGTTAGCGGTAATTTTAAGCGCTCAGGCAACCGATAAAATTGTTAATGAGGTAACACCTGCACTTTTTGAAAAGCACCCCGATCCGCAGTCCTTTATAACCTGTGGTGAAAAAAAACTTGCCCGGCTTATCCAGAGAATTGGACTGGCCCCTACCAAAGCAAAAAATATTGTTCGCACATGCAAAATCCTGCTGGATGAGCATAAAGGGACAGTGCCGAACTCCAGAGAAAGTCTGGAAAAACTTCCCGGAGTAGGTAGAAAAACAGCCAACGTTGTTCTCAATGAAGCATTCGGAATACCCACCATCGCCGTAGACACCCATGTCTTTCGGGTTGCTAACAGAACAGGCCTCGCCTATGGAAAAACGGTACTGGAAACGGAAAAACAACTTCTTGAAATCACTCCAAAAAAATGGAAAAAAGAAGCACACCACTATCTCATCCTGCACGGTCGCTATATCTGCAAAGCTAAAGCTTATGACTGTTCAACTTGCTCTATTAAAAAAGAATGTTTATATAATCAAAAATCCTGCTGATTGATTTCCATGTCGCTCAAAAAGAAAAGAGACCATGAACAAATTATCCAACGCCTGAAATCCTCATTGAGTGGCGTTGCCCAAATAAAAACTTTACGCCAGATCGAAACTCCTTCAGGAAACTATCCATTTCAATCAATAACTCTGGGAGATAATAACTCCAGACATGTCCTAATTTCAGCAGGCATTCATGGTGACGAGCCTGCTGGAGTAGAAACAATTTGTGCATTTTTGGAGTCGGGAAAATACAAGCCCTTCTTAAGTCAATGGGAGATCACTCTTCTCCCTTGCATCAATCCGTATGGATTCGAATACGACACGAGGGAGAATCATAATAACAAAGATCTAAACAGGCTGTTCAGGGATGAGACACCTCTGCCGGAAGTCGTCCTTACCCAGTCAATCTTCAAGCCATCATACTTTGACCTTACTCTGGAACTGCACGAAGACTGTGACAGCGATGGTTACTATTTATTTCAAAAATCCATAAACCGGGTGGACTTGAATTGGGATATAAAATTATTAATGCGGTAAAAAACATCATTCAGGTAAACTTAAATAATGAAATAGATGATATCAAGGCAGATGCCGGGGTGATTCATCGCTTAAAAAATGCTAATGAAATGGAATGGTGGCCTATGGCAATATATTCATTATCTATGAATACAGGGCACAGTTTCACTCTGGAAACGCCAACAAACCTCCCGTTGACCACACGTATTGAAGCCCATCTTAGTGCTATTGAAACAGCACTGAATGAATGCCCTGAATAAATAAGATATTAACCTGAAATGCGTGCAGTAATAATCGCGGGCACAATTAAAGATAGCCGGTTGCCATCGCAGCTAGCAGGAGTGGGTTAGCCTGCCTTCACGGGTGAGATCAATGGGATGACGATGGGTTCGCCAACTGAAAGAGAATGAATATTTTTTTCTGGGTTGTAACTGGCAAGAAGCCAGAAGGGGATAGAATAGATTTCGTTGCAAATCTCCCAAATAGTTTCACCCTTGGAAACATTTCTAACCAGGAGCTTGTTGATCCTAAAATTATTAAAAAAGTCCTCCTGTATCCCCTTGTGATACTCCTGCCGTCGTTCGACAAAGCTATCAGGGTCTGCCTTTGTGAATGGGACCTTGATCTTGGAGTGAACATTCAATTGCGACCGTCTCTTCATTCCATTGAGTTTTAAAATTTTACGGACGGGCATTTTAGCCCATTCTGCGTAGTGACTTAAGGTCTCATCAAAATCAACAGTTATCACCCCTATCCCAGATGACCGATTAGCGTTATTGGCGAATGCAACTGGAAGAAAAGCAGGTCGATTTTCATTTAGCTTATGCGCAGACTCATTATTGCTTACAAATTTAATATCGACATTTGAAGTCGCTGACTTTTTTGTTGCCGCTGTGACAGAGTTTGAACGATCAACCGTCAATTTAAATCTTTCCTTTTTTGCCGCAGGTGGAGAGATTTTTGGCATAGAACGAGCCTTATTGACTGCATGGGCAACTACCGTTTCCTGCGGAACTTTTAACTTCTGCCCTGGAAACAATTGATCAGGGTCATTAATCCCATTGAGTCGCAGTAACTCATCTATATCTGTATCAAACCGTCGTGCGATTTTAGTGAGATTGTCATTGCGCCGAACTCTGTAGTTAATCGTATCACCACTGTAAACACGCTTTACTTTCTTGTGTTTGACCATGCGAGTTGCGGAACGAGCAGATTTTTTCCATCCTGGAAGCCTAAGTACTTGGCCTACATATATTTTGTTTCTGTGGTTGAGATTGTTATGGGCATACAGTTTGTTTACCGATGTCCTGTAACGTTTTGCGACACCCGATAAGGTGTCACCTCTTCTGACTGTATACAACTTGGACCTCACCTGCCTTTTATGGCGAGCACTCGAAGGAATTTTTTTATAACGCGCCTGTAATTGAGGGAATTGATCTGCCGGTGCCTGAAATGTAAATCCTCGCGGAATTCTCTTCTGTCCAGAGATAACAGGCCTTCTCAAAGCCGGATTATATTTAGAAATCTCTTCACGTGACATCCCGAAGTGGGTCATAACACTCCCGATGTGCATATAATCCTTAAACACGACAGATGTCATTTTCTGAGGCTTATAAAAACGAAGTCCCGGAAAATATTTATCCTTGTTTTGCACAACGTGCAATGCGGCTAAAAACTCTGCATAGAAATTTTTTGATGCAAACCCAAAGGTGCGGCTTCTATATCCGTTAACGATATCTACGATATGTCCGCCATACTGCCTTTTTGCCCTTTTCATCCCCTGAGTGCCATGATTATAGGCGGTGACGGCAAGAGGCCAGCTATTTAAAGCCTTGAAGTTACTTTTCAGAAGTTTTGCCGCCGCAATGGTCGACAAAATTGGATCTCGGCGTTCATCGACATCGTATCCAACCTTCATAAATAATCGCCCGGTACCGCGAGTAAACTGCCAAATCCCTGCCGCACCCGCACTGGAATAAGCATTCACCTGAAACGAGGATTCGACATGAGGGAGAACCGCCAATTCCAGCGGCAATTTAGCATCATTAAAAATTTGATCGATCCTGTCTTTAAACATACCGGAACGTTCCAGGCCCTCACGAAATCGGTCTTTCTGACCAATCTGTACTCGCACCCTTCTTGATGCTTTCCTGAAACCGGACTTCACCAGATCATATACACGTCTCGCTTCTGATTTAAGTGTTTTTGGATCCTTGGTGCGTGCAATTTGTAATAAAATTTTTCTATATTTCCGCTTTGTTCTTTCCAGCTTACGCTCTCTGGCACGACGGGATAATTTAGGGCCATCTCCAAAATACACAACCTCATAAATGATATTGAGATTATCCATATCATGAACGATTGCGTGGCTGGTGGAGTATTCGCTATATACTTTTTTCCAGAAATTTACTTTGGATTCGAAACCGAGAGGAGTCGAAAAATGATAATGATGCAGAGTGTGAACTTCCCTGTTGAGGCTGGCCTGAACAGGCGCCTGGGAAACAACGGTCAGTACAAAAGATAGAAGTATTATCCTGATTATATATGCAGGCAAAGTCTAGCCTTTCATTTCTGGTTGATCTGATGTGGGATTATAAAACGGGGTTAGATTCGACAAGGAACTTCTGGCGATGAGTGATTACCGAAAACTTCCAAAAGCTACCAAAGAAGTTCTAGTAACTCCATTACTTTTAGAAGGATAACGAAGGGCACCTGATGAGTCAAGGCAAAAATTTTCACATCTTAGGCCACTAATAAGTATGGCTTTTTAAGCGATTATGTACTGTTGTTATTTCGTTGGGTATTCATTATTAAGTTTATAGACAAAGGATAGTAATTCTGCGACCACCTTTGTAGGTTGGGCATCTTCTTCGACCATGATTTTCCTGTCCTCCTTGAATTAAGCGGACTTGAATAGCTATGCCAAGTCCTTAAACTGCATATGCAAATCACTCACCTGGGATTTCAACTCTTCCCGGGAACATTCATTATCTAGAATATAATCGGCAAATTCAGACTTTTCCTCTAGGGGCATTTGTGATTTCAGGCGATTTTCCACCTCCTCACGGGAAATTCCATTTCTCTGCATAACTCGTTCAATCTGAGTTTCCAAGGAAGTCTTGACAATAACCACCTTATCTACGTTTTTATAATTCCCGGATTCGATCAAAAGTGCGGCATCTATAATAACTATCGCTCTGGAATCCGATTTACTGTATTTCTCATATCGTTTTTTCTCTTCAGAAAAAATACGAGGATGAACTATACTTTCAAGAACAGTTCTCTTTTTTTCATTCTGGAATACTTCGGTGGCAAGCTTTTCTCTGTTCAGTGATTGATCGGGATTCAAATAACCTGCCCCGAATTCACCAACTATTTCTTTCCAGGCGGGTTGACCAGATTCAACAACCTGACGGCTTATAATATCTGCATCTATGATCTTCGCTCCCTGCTCTCTAAAGTAGGATGCCGCAAGGGACTTTCCTGAACCAATACCGCCGGTCAATCCTATTAATATAGACACCTGTCCTCCTTATCATTCTATTCTATCGAGAAGGCCTTGATACAGGTTCATCAATCTGCGTGTAATATCACCAGGCTTACCATCCCCAATAATTCTCCCGTCCAGGCAGGTTACTGGCATCAACTGCTTTACCGTACCCGTCACAAACATTTCGTCCGCCATATCCAGTGCCTCAGCAGGCCATACACCCTCTTCCAGAGGAAATCCATTTTCACGTGCCATTCGTATGACTATGTCCCTGGTAATGCCAGCAAGAATTCCGCAATCCAGTGATGGAGTCATGATTCGTCCTTCCTGAACAAAAAAGAAATTACTGGTTGTGCTTTCTGTCAATTGACCAAATGGATTCAACATAAGCGCATCTTGAGCGCCAAGGCGGCCTGCTTCTATTTTAGCAAGCACATTATTTAGATAATTCCCTGTTTTAATGCCAGGGTTTAAGGCATCCTTTGAATTTCGCTTGATACTGACGACCGCAAGATGAATTCCGTTTTTATACAACTCAGCAGGATAGAAGTGAGCGGTCGTAACAAAAATAAGAGTACAAGGGGAATCGCAGGAGGATGGATCAATATCAATGTCACCAACACCCCGTGTCACGACAATACGTATATAAGACTCCTGGTTGTTCGCATATTCGAGAGTGCGCTTAATTTGCTCAGAAAACCACCCGTCTGCAAAGGGGATTTTAAGACTGATGCCCTCGGCTGAGCGACGGAGACGTTGCAGATGCTCCTTGAGAAAACAAGGTTTGTTGTCTATGGTACTTATAACCTCATAAATACTATCACCAAATAAGAATCCGTGATCAAGGACAGAAACAAATGCCTCCTCTTCAATGTTGCCATTAATATTGATGCAAGTTGCCATAGATTTTAAATTTAATACGCAGTTATTTATCGGAAAAAGTATTCAGCATTTTCTTCAATTTATCTTTATCTTCATCTGAATATTCCTCCTGAGGTTTATCTTTAACTGCCTGCTTGGCTTTTTCCTGAATTTCCCTGAACAAATCATCCCTTTTTTCCTTCATATCTTGCGAAAGCTTATTCAAATCGCTCAGCTGTTTCATTTTACTCTTAACATCATCGACAGATATTTTAGGGAACTTATCCAGTAAATTTCTCTCGTGAGCCTCCTGGCTCACAAAATTTGCGATTTGCTCAAGATAAGGCGCAAGCACTGAACCTTGAGTTGCTTTTTTATATGTATCCTCAAACAAGCTCAGAGGAAACATAACAATCGCTGTAATGACCAGCCCCTTGGCCAACCCCAGCACTCCCCCAAAAATACGGTCAGGAATAGAAAGAACCGTCGAACTCACCATAAACCTTCTGATCAACCGTCCGAGCAGTCCGGATGAAATTTTCACCACTAAAAATATAATGACGAACCCAGCAATGCGAGGAATGATAGGTTGAGCGACTGCCTCCTTTAATAATCCAGCAAGGTCATCCTGATAATTAAGCGCCAAAACATACCCGGCCAAATAACCCAGGAGTGAAAACACTTCTCTTATAATCCCCTTAAACAGAGAAAACAAGAAACAAAGCCCAAGTATTACCGCGACAATGATATCAAATACAGTCATAACAAATAGCCCTGACGTTCTGGTTTTTCACAATCTAATTATACACTTTGACCAATAAATCTTTTAATTTTGCAACATGCTCATTTTTATACAAAGCTAGGTAGATAATATAATTTCTTAGAATTTTCTTAACATAGTTGCGAGTTTCATTGTAAGGAATGCTTTCAATAAATTCAACAGGTCCCAGAGTCCCTCTGATTTCAATCCATTCTCTAACTTTATGATCTCCTGCATTATATGATGCCAATGCATAAATAGGATTACTACCGAATGAAATCAATAATCGATTAAGATAATTGACTCCTAACATAATATTCACATCAGGATCTTTTAATGCATCTACATTTTCAAATTCAACATCAAGACTACCAGCCACATCCGTTGCTGTAGCTGGCAATAATTGCATCAGACCGATCGCATTTGCAGAGGAAACTATTTTTTCATTAAATGCGCTTTCCTGTCTCATTAAAGATAAAATAAACAATGGGTCAAGATTATATTGTTTTGCATGGTTTTCAACTGAGGCCATCCATGCATTCGGGAATAACCCTCTGGCTAAAGGCCCGCTTAATTGTTCATCACCCTCATTTTTCAAAATATTCCAATTTAGTAAAATTGCATTCTGGAAGCCATGAGCTAAATTAAGTAGACGGGCAAGATATGATTTAAAACCAATACTGCTGTTATTTGAGTTAATTTTTTCCAGATCCTTTGCCGCAAGATTGAAAAATCCGACTGCAATAAGCCTTTCTGACCGGCTCAAACGTTTACGATCTATCTCCCCTAAACCCATTGTCCGATACACCTGGGTGACATTAATCTCATCATCGAAAAAACTTTCTAATCCCAATCCTAACTCCAGGCGTGCCAGAATAGAATAAAAATCAAATGGGAAATCCGTGATTAATTTATTGAGCCACTCCACACGTCCTTTAGCATTACCCAATGAGGACTCATTATGGGAAAGCCAATACATGGCCGCCGGGTAAAATGAATCATACGTTGGGTATTTTCTTTTCCAATCTGCATAATCTGAGGAATCGTAAAATAAAATTAACTGCTTAAAGTGAAAATTGGCATTGGTATATTGACCGCGAACACGCTCAATCCACGGAACCTTAAATCGAGCGGCGGTACTGAATGCTCCAAAATCATATTTCTCTAAAAGCAAATGATAATATCTCAGCGCCGTTGAATAATCACCCAGGTCTTCATATATGCGACCAAGAAAATATAACGCTTTATGGCACAGCTTTATTTCCAGAGGATAGCGGTATATAATTCTTTTATAAAAAACTGCCGCTTGAACGGGTCTTTTCATCTTCCATAAATGCAACCCCATATCAGAAAGCTCACGGGCAGGCAAAAGGTCTACCACAGGATCGAGCAAAATCATCCAATCCTGTGTTTCCAGGTAGGATGTTATCCTGTTCTTGATAATACGATCTATTCCCCTCGCTTCACGAATACCAGGATACTGAGCCAGTACGAGACGGCCCGTTTCAAGAATATATGAAATATTGTTTGTGGCAAGAGCCTCATAAAATTCTCTGACAGCGGAGTTATGATATACGGGCACAGTTGAATCGGCATCATGTAAAGTCTTTGTTTCTGATTCTATGGATGCCTGATTGATAACTGAATAATAAAGGTGCAAATCAATATTAATATCCCTCAGCCGTTTTTCATTTTTCTCGAAGAAATTAATAGCAGATTCTTTTATTTCATTATTGCCGATGGAATTCAACAAAACGGCGTAACTGTCTGCGGCTTCTCCAAGATCATTCGCCGCCTCATATGTTTTAGCAAGCGCCAGTGTTACCGCTTTTTTATGATTTCTATTATCCGGAAAATCGCGCATCAATGACCTGCGATACATTTGCCAGGCTGATTTGTAATTGAATGTTTCTTGATAAATATCCCCTAGAAACTTTTCATCCAAAGACAATCGACGCAATGACTCTTCATAAAAAGGACTGTCAGGGTATAATTCAAATAGCTTCACACGATTATTAATTGATCGGAGGAGAGATTTAACAGCGAGCGAATAATTCTTGCCCTTTAGCAAATTCACAGCATGCTCTCTCAAAGAATTTGATTCAAAGTGAAGACGCAAATCATTTAATATAAAGTTTCCAAGTATCCTGTTTCTGAGAAAATTGATTGAAGCTTTATAGTCCCCTTTTCTATAATTAAGATACCCCTGTGCCAGAGCAAGAAGGTTCTTCTCATCCCTTGACTGAGACCCCAAATCAACTTTCTTCAAATGCTTAAGCAACTTCTCAATATCATCATCAGCCAAAAGAGACAGATCAACCGGTAAAGGTTCAGGCATAATTTTATCCAGCTGAAAAGGCTCACCTGAGTGATATATATCTAATTGGTTCAGAGAAAAAGCTTTGACCGGGGTCAGACTGATAAGAGTGAACACAAAAAGGAAACGAACGAAAAAATTCATCAATATCTAAGGGCGAGTGAATGACCAGAATAATTTCAATAAAGCAAAGTGACCTCCTGCCAGAGGTACTTTATTTTACTTGAAGTATACACATTTTTGCTGGACCAACCTAAAGCTTTAACCGCTCGGAGGGAAATTCTACCTTACTCGGGTTTTTGAGATAGAGGGACTACATAATCCGGACTACCCTGTTTTTGGAAAAGACCTTTTCCCCCCTAGCTTTTTGACTTTATCTTCTAATTTGAGAAAATCTGCAAAACGGCGCCCAGGTTTTTCTCCCTGAACACCCAAAGAACGAAATATCCAAAAAACACGATCAAGTTATTTCCTCTTCAGTGGATGGGTTTCTTGCAATTTCGTTAACTAACATAACGCACCAACAGGATATAAGGTTTCTATGTTAAATATCGGAGTTACCGCAGAAATAGAAAAGAAGAGGATAATTAAAATTTATTTATGAATTGGCCGAATATGAGGTGAAAGGTTGTGGTGAATATAGCAGGAGTGGAATTGATTGTTTCTGTTAACTCATCCAGTGTCCAATAATGGCCTTCTGAAATTTCACTATCATTAATTCTAATATCTTGATCTGTAACGCATTTATAAACTCTGACATGCTCCCAAAGGGTATCTTCTTGCGCGGGGATGCGCATGATCTCATCCAAAACGCTACAATCTATTCCCAGTTCCTCTCTAAGCTCGCGCTGAGCACAATGAGCATAATCTTCACCGGAATCAACGTGCCCCGCCGCAGACGTATCCCAAAAGCCCGGGTTCTCATCTTTTTCCATGGAACGCTTTTGCATGAATAATCTACCATGAGAATTAAACACAAGTATGTGAACCGACCTGTGCATTAATCCCCTGGTGTGTACTTCGTGACGAGATCCCTGACTTATGACGTTATCATCAGCATCAACGACATCAAACATTTCATCTGGTACATTTGTCATAAAATTAGCAAAGAAAATAAAAAGGAAACGGTCAGGAGGAATTATTAAAATCGCGGAGATAGGAAAGCCGGGCGGGAATTTCACCCTCTTCACAATAATTATGTTTGGCAAGAATTCTTACGTCCTCGATAACTCTTTTATCACCTTCAAAAAGAACAGACTGGTAACCCTTATCAGCAAGAGTGCCGCCCGCCTGCAACAAACTCATAACAGATTTCGTATTGAATTTTTTCCCGTCAATAATGATGAATAAATCCAAATCATCATACTGCCTGGCTATCAGAGAAACATAAGTAGACGGGCGGGCATGAAAACCAAGAGGCTGTGGAATGGGTAACTCTACACGTACTATTTTAGAAAAGCAGTCGAGAATATCATCGGCAAGCTTTTTTCCTTCAGCAACAAAGTACTGGCTGTAATAAAAGCCGAAATTCATAATTTTATCTAGCAGAGTCTCTTTATTAACCAATACGGAAATTCTTTTTTTACTTTCTCCATGACGAATTTCATCTTCATGACGTTCGTAAAAATGTGCCAGCCATAAAGCAACTTCAAGAAGGTGCAAAGGCATGGATATATACCCTCTCATAATCTTCACTTCACTATAGTTCATTTCAAGTTTTGTGTTTTTAATAAAAGTATCAAAGTCTGACTGGATATTATGAACCAGATTTTTATACATTCGGGCTCGTTTTTCATTAAACTTCTGCAAAACAGCTAATTTAAGATCTTTAATATCTGCAATACGCTGCACCTTTGAATCCTTCATTATTTTAGCCACATGCTTTATTTTCTCGCATATCTCAATTATCCGATGCTCTTCGTCCTTAACCTCATCTTCAGCAACATTACGAGGCAACCTTTTATTTGTTTCAATCTCAGAAAATTCAATTTTTGAATCCGAGTTTCGAGTTACATTTAACCCGTTTTCAACACCTGTTGAATAAAGTTCACCAAATAGGTTCAGGATAGACTGATTCAAAAAGTTCAGAACATTATTAGCCTCATTTTTAAACTCAACTTCATTTTCTGGTGATTCCCGCAATCCGTAAAAAGGATATCTATCAAGAAGGTGCTTGGTGAAAAAAGCGGCGATAGACAAATTTCTAATTGACGCTAGATACTCGACGAAAAAGCTCCATTTTTTATTCTCTCTTGCTCCGTGCTCATCCATAAAACTTTCAAGAAACTCAGATTCCTGAATGAGGTTGGAATAAAACTTTCGCGATATATCCATATTATTTTCTTCCCGCAGCTCAAACAAAAAGAATATATTTAGCAACTGAGAACATGGTTCCTGGGCAAGCAACAGAAATTCCTCTTCGGTAATTATTTGAATCAGCGATTTTGGTTCTACCATAATTTAAAAACCTGTAACGTTATTTGATTTTAGTTTTCATATTGGAGGATATAAAGAGACCCTTGAATAGGTTCCCCCTTATCCTCTCTCAATATCTCAGTTTGCTTGTCAATTATTTTAAATGTGTTTGCTGTGGCAAGAGATTCAATATATAGGGCCGACTGAGCATATCTACCACTTTTTCGCAAAACATAATTCGGGCCAGCACCATCCACATCCTCAACTGAAAAGGCAAAAATTGCTTTAGTCAAAGCCCGCTCGCGCACAAGATTAAACACGGGTGTAAGGTCACCTATATAAATAAAAACATCAGTACACATGAACAAGTCATATTGCTCCATGTCACTTTCCAGAAATTTTTCCACCGAATCAACGTATAGCTTCTCATAATCACCTTTGCCTCTTGCTTCCTGTATCATATTCTCAGAAAGGTCTACACCGCTCAACCTTTTAGTGATGCTGGCTATGGCGCTCCCGCTTATTCCTGTTCCACAACCCAAATCAATGGCATTTTCAAAAAAAACTCCTTATCCACGTGTTTATTTAATAATTCTCTCAGAATCAACGGAACTCTATAACCGTTTCCCTCGGAATGGCAGTCAAATCTCTTGGAAAAATTATTAAATAAATGTGTTACGTAATCGGCTGGAGCGCGACCAGTGGTATTCCCTGTCAAAGCTGACAACATATGAATAGCAGGTGAATTTTCAGGATCGAGTTCCAAGACACGTTTACAAGAAGCAACCGCATCGTCTAAACGACTTGCGTCCCTTAAGGCGATGCTTAATTTATAATGGGCCTCCACAAAATCTGGCCTTAGAAACACTGCCCTTTCATGAAACCGTATTGCCTCTTCCAGTTTTCCGCAATCTTTAAGCACAATACCAAGCTTATTGTGCGCATCTGAAAAATCCGGATGTGCTTTAATTATTCTGGAAAACAACTCCTCCGCTTCTTCAAGCTTACCCTCTACAAGGTATTTGTTCGCGATTTGAAATTGTTCGGAAATTTCTTCCATCTTATCCACACCTTAAATAGAGAAATATCTAACAAGAAAGAAATACATTAATTATTGGAAGCTCTATTAAATATAGACCTGGGCAAATATTTTTCCCAGATATCGAGATGTGTGCGAGGCCCGGCAGGTATTTGAAAAAATGGCCAATGAAACTCTGGCTTTGAAGGAGTCTTGTTCAGTTCCATCCCTTTTTCAGAAGGTGTATGATCGGCCTTTTTTAAATTGCAGGGTTTACAGGCAACGACCACATTGGTCCAGACAGACTTTCCTCCTTTTGATTTGGGTAGGACATGATCAACTGTCAGGAATTTACCACCCGTTCCACAGTACTGGCAGGTAAAATCATCACGGCGTAAAATATTCTTTTTACTGAAAGCAATTCCTTTACGCCGGACTCGCTTAACAATATTAAGCACTCGAATGACAGCGGGTAATTTGAAAGTGGTGTTAGGCGAGCGAACAACATAACCATCGCTTTCTATAAACTCAGCCCGCCCGGTCAACACCATAATAATTGCACGCTTGGCGCTGCAAAACTGCAAAGGTTCGTAGGAAGCATTGAGCACCAGACTTTTTACTGAATCCAACATAAGAAGGACACCTTTTGAGCCGGCAATAACTACTTAACTACACTTCTAAAGCCATAACAAACAATCTGGGGATTCTATATCTAGCAAAAGCCACTGTCAACAGACGGAGCATTTAATACACCCCGAAACTTGCGCAACCCATCTAAAACCGCATTTTTTAAAAGATATTACCTCGCCCCAGGATAAAATCGGGGTCAAATGAACTTTTTAGGGCTTTTAACTCTTCCAAAGAAGACTGTCCCAGCATCTGGGAAAAATATTTTTTCTTCAATTTACCGATTCCATGCTCAGCCGAAACCGTTCCATTCCACGCAAGAATCTGTTTGACCAGTTCATTGTAAATATCTTGCGCCTTATCTATTTGATCTGATTCAGGCAACAGATTTATATGTAAATGGTTGTCACCCAAATGCCCAAATATAGCGTAATCGACGTCTTGTTTTTCAAGCACATCTTTATAAAAATTCATCATTTCAATAAGGCGGTTATCAGAAACTGCCATATCAGTACCCATTTTAATTCTTCCCCGCCGACTGTATTCCTCATTGAGCAACGCAGGGATGGCATGGCGAAAATCGTTGAATCGCCTAAGGTCGCCGGGCGTTTGTGCAAACCATGAATCATCCAGCAACACACTCATACCCTCAAGATAGCTGTACCATGCTTCCAGGGTCAGATCATATTCTTCTTCCCTGAGAATATCATTTTCGAAAAAAAGGGCCGCTTCAGCATTTGCTGGAATATTATCAAATTTAGATCTCAATCGATCAAGAGACTGTTTGTCAAAATACTCCAGCGAACAAGGGTTAAGAAGCTGAGCATCTGTGTTTCTGATCGAATCAACAAGGTGCCAACTGTCTGCCTCATTCTCAAAAAACAAAACTCCACTAATGAAAGAATACGGACGTGGAAGGAGCATCAACCGGATACGCGTGAACATGCCCAGAGTTCCATCTGATCCTATGAACAAATCCAACCAATCCATTCCCGGCCGGACATAATATCCTGCGGCATTTTTACAGGTTGGGCTTGTATAATTAATTTCAGGAAAGCTCAACTCTGTGCCGTCTGTAAACTTCAATGGTTGTTCGGTGGAAAGATTTCTGCCTAAAGAAACCGATCTTCCATCCGCCAGAATAATATCAGCTTCCAGAACATAGTCACGTGTAGAACCATATTTATAACTTCTTGATCCCGATGCATTGGTAGCCAACGTTCCACCAATTGACGCGAGTGTTTCCGTTGGATTAGGAGGATAAAAATATTTCGTGGTTTCAAGATAAGCGTTCAGCTGAGCCAGTGACACAGCAGGACCAGCATCTATAAATCCATTTTCTATTTCACCCAAATCTGAAAGTCGCTCAAGAGAAATAATGAGTCCTGAATCGGGAATACGGGATGCAGTGACACCGGTTCCGGCCCCGGCAACAGTAATGGGAAGTTCATTATTTTTCAGAAACAAAATCAGCTCATCTTCAGATTCTGGAATAATAACTTCCTCTGCTGACCCTCCGGAATAATTAGAGGCGTCTATAAGATATGGAGAAATCGTTTGAGGATCAGTTTTACGAATCATTGAATAAGGAGTAAGTGATTTTAACCGGACGTGTCACGAGTCGATTCCATCAATCCATCAGCCTGTGGGGGAGAAAACCTGTAATAACCATTACGTCGTTCGATTAACT